>Ga0302202_10000062_pt1 | contig 112138 bp, 92 predicted proteins | sample II_Bog_N3_3_FD_194579 | JGI IMG/M metagenome (GOLD analysis project Ga0302202, IMG submission 194579) | Peat permafrost microbial communities from Stordalen Mire near Abisko, Sweden - II_Bog_N3_3 | ecosystem: Environmental > Terrestrial > Soil > Wetlands > Peat | place: Sweden: Abisko... | reverse complement strand
CCAGACCGGCTGTCGTGCGGGCGTCCACGCCCGCATTGGTTCTGGATCCATTGCCAAATCACACAGACTGGGTACTAGTCCCTGTTCCCTCGTTCTACTCCGCTCCCAATTCGCGCACAATGGCCACGGAGGCGGAGGCGCCGATGCGGTTGGCTCCGGCTTCCAGCAGCACGCGCACGTCGGCCAGGGTGCGGATGCCGCCCGCGGCCTTGACGCCGCAGCGCCCGCCGGCCACCCCGCGCAGCAGGGCCACGTCCGCCGCGGTGGCGCCGCCACTGGCAAAGCCGGTCGAGGTCTTCAGAAAGTCGGCCCCGGCCTGGATGGCGATCTCCGCCCCGCGCAGCTTTTCTTCCACGCTCAGCAGGGAAGTCTCCAGAATCACCTTCAGCAGCGCGCCGCGATGATGGGCCACCAGGGCCACGCCGCGGATGGCATGGTGAACCGCCTGGTGGTTGCCGCTCTTGAGCTGGCCGATGGGAATGACCATGTCGAGTTCGCTCGCCCCCAGGCGGGCCAGTGCGGCGGCCTCCTGGCGCAGCGTCGAGACCAGTGTCGCCCCCAGCGGAAAGCCCAGAACCACGCCCACCGGAATGCCGGTGCCGGAGAGGACGGAGACGGCGGTGGATGCCCAGATCGGGTTCACCATGGCGCAGGCAAAGCGGTAGCGCAAGGCCTCGTCGCAAAGATTCTCCACCTGCATGCGGGTGGCGTCGGGCTTCAGCAGGGTGTGGTCGATGACCGCGGCGAGGGTCTGCCAACTGGCCAGCGCCTGCGCGGCAAACGCGGAAGAGTCGAAAGTGCCGTTGTCGAATTCCAGATCCGCTTCCTGTATCGGCGCGGTGGTCGTCATGGGTGTTGCTCCTTCAAAAGTCACGCCGCTCTCGGGCGGCTCGCCGAACTATGCATCGGGCAGGGTATCGTGCCCGATCTATGCACCGGGCTGAGTATAGTGCGTCGAGGAGCGCCGGGCCAAATGCAGGCACGCGCCTGGCAGGCAGGACGCACCTTGAAAACCAACATCCCCTTCCGGCACGCATAAGCTGTCAGGGCACGACTTCAGTCGTGCCGCAAACGCGGGTGCCCCACCTGGGCGCCCTCGGGGCGCCGCGCTGTTGTTTTTGCGGCTAGGGTCCTGTCCCTCAAGTTCGCAACAAAAAAGGGGTTGTCATCCTATCGAACGGGGCGGTTGTCATCCTGAGCGAACGGGGCCCCAAGCGCTTTTCAGCTTGGGGGTGGTGAGTCGAAAGCCTGCCCTGAGCGAAGCCGAAGGGGATCTGCAGTTGTTTTTCAAAGAACATCTGGGACACCACACTAGGTCTCTGACCGCTTGAAGTTGTACCAACTTGGGTGCCCCAGGTCCCGATTCTGGGACCTGGGAAAGCATGAACTCGACGTACGAAATCATACGGTCAGAGACCTAGGGAACCTCTGAATAAGTCGCTGTATTGGTAGGGCACGACTTTAGTCGTGCCGCAAGCAGCCCAAAATGAAGGCGGGCTTTAGCCCCTGAGGGAACGTGGTTCGGGAATCTGACAGTTGATCAGAGGTTCCCTAGGTCTTTGACAGCCCGAATTGGTACCAACTCCGTGCCCCATCCATTCGCCTGCCGGGGTCCCCACGGACAGGTCTTAGTCCGTGGGGTGGTTACTGGCGAATGGGTGGGAAAGCACAAATCCAAAAGGCACCAAATCATGCTGTCAAAAACCAGGGTGGGCTGGCATGCATCCTGCGAGGAGCCTTTATTGAAGGGGAACGAACAGCGCAAAAAACTCTTTCCGGCGCGCCATGGGCGTCAGGGCTCGACCGGGGTGCCGGGGCACCTCTGGGTCTGGGATGCGTCCCATAAACGCAATGGAATCAACATAAACATGGGCCTCATCCCCTGAGAAAACCGCAGACGGAAACAGCCCTTTCTCCGCCACCGGCAAAGCCCAAATCACCCATTTGTACCAGTTTTTCCAGCTTCGGGTGCTGCTAAAGCAGCACCTTTTCAAGGCAGAACGGCTGCTCGTTCCATCTCCCGGCTATTCCGGATGGTCGGGGGTCATCAGGCAAATGTCGGGCAGATTCCGGTAGCGCTCGGCGTAGTCCATTCCATAGCCAATCACGAAGAGGTTGGGGATGGAGAAGCCCACATAATCGGCGTTGATCTTCTCCAGGCGGCGCGACGGCTTGTCCAGCAGGGCCGCGATGCGCAGCGATTTGGGATGCTGCTGCAGGAAGAGCTTGCGCAGGTAGGAGAGGGTAAGGCCGGTGTCCAGTATGTCCTCCACCACCAGCACGTTCTTGCCCTCGATGGGCTCGTCCAGATCCTTGATGAGCTTGACCGCGCCCGAGGTGCGCTGCCCTTTGCCATAGCTGGAGGTGGCCACAAAGTCGAAGGTCGCATCGGCCTGCACGGCCCGGGCCAGGTCGGCCAGAAAGGGCGCTGCGCCTTTGAGCACGCCCACCATGACCAGCTTTTCGCCGTTCAGGTCACGGGTAATCTGGGCGCCCATCTCGGCGACGCGTTCGGCAATCTGTTGACGGGTATAAAGAACCTCTAAGCCCTGGTAAGTCGTGGTAGCCATGCAACCAGTATCGCCTGAATACCGGGCGGGAGGGCAAGCGGCAGGCAAAAAATCGGCACCAATCGGCGGATCACGATCCCTAGCGGCCGCGCGTCTATACTGAAGACAATATGTTGCCTTATTTGCACATCTGGATTTTGAATATTCCAACATTCGGCCTGATGCTCTGGCTCGCCGCCGTGGTGGCCGCCGTGGTCATGGACCGCTCCTTCCACCGTGCGCGCATCAGCGCGGACGCTGTGGGCATGGTGGCGATTGCGGTGGTGGCGGGCATCGTGGGCGCCAAGCTGTGGCACGTGATCGATACCCCCTCGGATTTTCACGAAATGGGCTGGAGCGTGCTGTGGGATTCAGCCGGCTTTGCCTGGTTCGGTGGGCTGGTTTTCGGCATCTCCGCCCTGCTGTTTCAGGGCTGGCAGGCGCGCATCGGCGCTCTCAGGACACTCGATCTGGCAGCCCCTTCGGCGGCCATCGGCTACGGCATCGGGCGCATTGGCTGCTTCCTCTCCGGAGACGGCTGCTACGGGCTGCCCACCAACCTGCCCTGGGGCATGAGCTTTCCCAACGGCATTGAGCCCACGCTGGTCCGGGTGCATCCCACGCCGCTCTACGAACTGGCCGCCGGGCTGCTCATCGGCTGGTGGCTATGGGTTCGCGGCGGCAAGCCGCGCGGCACGGGAGCCATTGTGGGCGAGTACCTGCTGCTCAGCGGAACAGCCCGCTTCCTGGTGGAGTTTGTGCGCCGCAACCCCAAGGTGCTGTGGGGGTTATCGAACGCGCAACTGGCCAGCCTGGGGTCGGTGGTTGCCGGGGTGGCGCTGATCTGGTGGGCCTCCACGCGGACGGCGACCGGGCCCGTAGCGGCTGCGGTGAAAGCAGCCTAGGAGCCGTCCTACTTGCCGCGGCGAATTACCGCTCAATTGAACGGCGTGTCGGAGGCCGCACAGAGTTCCGTGCCCCATCCTTGCGATTTTCTTCTGTCGCAAGGGTGTGAAACCAGGGAGCCCCAACCTGTCCCGTTTCGCTACAGTCGCCTGATAAATGCCAGCGCCTCGGCCAGTTGCGGAAACAGCGCTTCATCGGCTTTGAACTCGCGCGAGTGGACGCAGCGGCGCAGGCCCTTCATGCGCACCGGGTGCTTCAGGTGAAGCATCTCGTGGTAGAGCAGGTACTCGACGGCGTAGCGGGGGCTGGAGGGCCGGTCAAAGACCCTGCTGACCACGATCGTGTTGTGGGCGGCGTCGTAGTGGCCCAGGGCGCGCTTCGCCATGTGCTCGCTCCAGGTGAGTTCCGGCCGGCCGAGCAGGCCGCCGAAAAAACGCACGTTCAGCGAGTCGAAGACCTCATCCAGGTGGTAGAAGCGGCCCTCGGGGCCGAAGAAGCGCTTGCTGCCGCGGGCGTGGCGGATCAGTTCCGTCTGGCGGGTGACGGCGGCTGAAGAGGCAAAGCGCTTGTAGCGCAGGTTGTGGTTGCCGTCGATGGGCTTCTTGTAGAGTTTGGCTAGCAGAATGTGGGCGATGGCCCGCAGCACCGGCTCCGGCGCGCCCTCCAGCAGATCGGAGAGGCTGGCAAAAATCTGCCCTTCACGCAGCCGGATGGTGGTGTTCAGCGAGGTAAAACGGCGGAAGCGTACCGCGATGGGCGGCATCGGCGCTCTGGGGCGCAACGCCCGGTACTCTTCCTGAAAAATGCGGACAAAATCCACGGTTACCAAGATCGAGGGTAGCACAACAGGGGTCAGGGATTAGGGAACAGTCACTCTGAGGTTCAAAGGCTGTATGTCCGCACCCGCCTCATCAAGAAGCCAAAGCACGGTTCGGACCTGCGTTTTTCTACTCCCTACTCCCTACTCCCTGTTCCCTGCCTTATTCACTTCGGCTCCGCGCGGTCCTGGCCTTGCTCGTCCTTGTGCTCCCTGAAGTACTCGGTCTGTTCCTGGAGCATGCGGGTGGCCTGGTCGGCCAGATCCTCGCCGCTCTCGATGGCCTCTTTGCGGGCCAGGTCGAAGGCCGGCTCTCCGGGCAGCGCGCGCAGCATCGCCAGCCAGCGCTGGGTGGCTTCAGGCAGCGGTTTCAGGGATTTGCGAATATCCGCCTTGCGGTCCGAATAGGTATCCAGGTTGGTGCCGAATTCGTCCATCAGCGCCGTAAAGTCCTGCAGTTCATCGTCCAGGCGGCGGCTGCGGGCGGTGGATTTTGCCCGCTTGGCCAGCCCCTTGATGACCTCTGCATGTTCGTCCAGGAACTTCGTGTAGAGCTTCACGCGATCGTCGGGATAGATGCCGGCCTCGCGAATCTGCTCGATCTGGTCGCCGGTCAACGGCTCACGCTGCTCCTTCTGCGCAAACAGTGGGACCGCCGCCAGCAGGCAGAACGCCATCACGGCGAAGCAACGCATCCGGGGCATGGGAACCCTCCCTGAGCTCCCATTGAAGCACAGGCCTGCGGTCAGGAAAAGAGGAAATCGCCCACGGCAATGCCGGGGAGGGGACAGCCTTCTATTTCCGAAAAACCTGCATCATGGTCTCGCTCTCCGCCTGATTCACCTGCGCCAGGGTCTGCGCCACCAGCGGGCGATCCTCGAAGTTGCTGGCGTGGAGCATCTCATTCAAGCGGTAGGCGGTGTGGCGCAGCAGGATTTCGGTGTTCTTGAGCCGCTTGTCTTTTTCAGCCACGGAGAGGTGGATCTTGTGGGTGAACTGCTGGATGTGGCGCAGCATGGACGAAGCCGTGTCCACATCGCCGGCGGCATACTGGCGGAGGCTCACCTCGGTCATTTCATGCACCAGTTGGGCATAGAGGAAGCACTGCTCGCGCGGTTGGGCCTGGCTGGCCTTGGCTTCAAGCGCCAGGATACTCTGCTCGCTGGGGATATTCTCGTCGGGGCCGGAGGCGCAGAGGGACTCCGTGGACGCGGCGAGGAGAACGAGGACTGCCAATGGAGCCAGTGACCGCATGACCCACCTCCGCAGCTGCGACATAACCTCAGGCCGTGACTATGGAGCATTCTGCGAGTTTGCGCAAGGGGAAAGTTCTGCGCATCTTCGCCTCCCGGTAACCGCGGCCTCTTGCAAAAGGAGCTTTGCCGTACGCTCTTGCATTCTGGCAGGTCTTAATTCTTTCTTTCGAGCAAAATGATACGTTGGCGCGCCTGCCATTCCTGATCGGGGAACTTTCCAGCGGAGGCATCCAAAAAGTGGTGGTAGTAGGTTGCAGCCTGCACCTTGTCGTGTAGCGTATCGTACGCCGTGGCCCAAAGGAAATAGGTGGAGGGAACTTCTGGCAGATATTTTGACCGCATGGTAAGCGCGTGCAGCGTGATGGAAGGCTGATGGGTCCGCGAGGCGGCAAAGGCCAGGCCGCTCCATCCGTCCGGGTTGGCCGGGTCAAGGCGCGTGGCTTTGTCAAAGGCGGCAAAGGCCTCGGGATACTTGAGCTGGCGGATGAGGTTCTGGCCGTGGGCGATAAGCAGGTCAGGGTCCTCGGGACTGGCGGCTAGCAGGCCGGAATAGAGCTGATCGGAGCCTGCGGGGTCGCCGGCCTGGGCCAGCAACTCGGCCAGCATGCGGGTGATGGCCGCGTCCGTGGGGTGTTGCTGGTGCAGTTTCTGGATCAGCGGCAGGGCCTCGGCCTTGTCCTGATCGGCCAGCACCGTGGCCAGCTGCGCGGTGAGCGCGGGATCGTCTGGGGCCTGTTCGAGGGCGGCGCGCAGCATGGTCTCCGCCTCGGGGTACTGCTTGCGCATGATCAGCAGGTGGGCTAGGCCGGCGTTGGCGGCAGCAGATTTGGGGTCCTTGGCCAGCACGCGGCGATAGGCGGTCTCGGCGGCATCGTACTGGCCGGCCTGATCGGCCAGGTTGGCGGCCAGCAGCGTGTCGGCGGGAGACTCAGGAGTGAGCTTGAGGGCTTCCAGCAGGTCGCTGGAGGCCTGGGTCGTATCGGTGGTTCGGTCGATGGCGGCCAGGGCGCGCCAGGCGCGGGCCTTGGTGGCCGGTCCGGCTGGGCTGGGATCGAGGCTGGTGGCCGCGGCCAGTTCCGGGCGGGCCTCGGTGAGCTTGCCCTGGCGCGCCAGCAGCAGGCCCAGTGAGAGATGCGCCTCGAATGACTGGGGATCGGCCTCCACGGCGCGGCGGTAGAGGGCGGCAGCCTCGTCCAGACGGTTCTGGGCGTCGGCCACGTAGGCGGCGTCAAACAGGGCGTGGGCGTCGCCGGGATGGGTGGCCAGCCAGGTATCGAGCGCGGCTTCGGCGGCCTTCCAGTTGGATTTGACGATCAGGGCCTCGGCGGCGGCCACCTGGGCGGAGACGGGCTGCGGCGCGGCCGCGGTCGCGGCGACGGGAGGAGCCGCCGGGACCTGCGCTTCCTTGTTCTGAGCGGAATCCTGGGCGAAGCCGGCGGCTGAGGCGAAGAGCAGGACGAAAAATGCGAAACGAAGCACGGAATACCTCACTCAACAGTTTACCGGGAGGGACCGCTGGCTGACGGATGAGGGTTCGACGCACGCAGGAGGGGGAGGGGAGCAGAAGTGATCAGAACCTTGCGGGAAGAGAGTCCATGGTAACGACAGGAGTGATCAAGATGACTGAGAAATTTGAAAACCCGGAAGTTGAGAAAGTGGACGACGAGACAGTCTCGAATCCCTCAACGCAGAAGAAGATCGACCTCGTGGCCGACAAAGCAGCGGAGAAGCCCGCAAAAGCAGAACAGCAGTTCGACAAGGACAACAGTAATCTCTTCTCAAGATAGTCAGTCTTCCGGGACTTCCAATCCAGATATGAGGGGCGAAGAAGGATCCGGCAAGACCCAGAAAGACAGGGTGAGACCATGACCTTTGACGCCCAGCAATATATCCCATTGGCCGGGGCCTATCTGTGCCAGGACTGCGACTCGGTCGGCAACAGCGCGATGCAGTGTCCGGCGTGTGCTTCCGAGGTTCTAATGAGCCTCGCGGTGGTGTTCGACCGCAAAGAAACGGTTGTGGAGGCCGAACTGCTCCAGTTTCCAGCTATGGCGGCTTAAGGCCCATGAATTGTGCCGGAAAGGCGCCGATTTTGAATTCAACAGTGTCGTCAAAGGCGGGAGCTGGGAGCCTGTGGCTTTTGCATGGATCGCATGAAAGCTAACAGCCATAAAAGACTATAGCTGGATGGAGCTATCCCATCGCAGGCCCAAAATGCGCGCCGAAAGCCTGCCTTGAGCGCAGCCGAAAAGTGGGCGCGCGCGTTTGCCGGCTGACCCGCTTGTGGTGCGTCCTATAATAAAGATTGGCTGTTCGCGCCCTGAGCCTCGCACTGGAGGCGCTGGCGCAACGGACCCGCTTCTTCCCGGTGCTTCCCTTTGAATGACGCCATCATCATCCGCGGTGCGCGGACGCACAATCTGAAGAACATCTCCTGCGATATCCCGCACGGAAAGCTGACGGTGGTCAGCGGCGTGTCGGGATCGGGCAAGTCGTCGCTGGCCTTCGACACCATCTATGCCGAGGGGCAGCGGCGCTATGTGGAGTCGCTCTCGGCCTACGCGCGCCAGTTCCTGGAGCGGATTGAGAAGCCGGATGTGGACCTGATCGACGGGTTGGCGCCGGCCATCGCCATCAAGCAGAAAAATACCACGCGCAATCCGCGCTCCACGGTGGCCACGGCCACCGAAATCTACGACTACATGCGCCTGCTGTACGCGCGCTGCGGAACCGTGCATTGCGTCTTCTGCGACGGCCTGGTGAAGCGCGACTCGATCGACGAAGTGGCCGAGGCCATTCTTGCTCTGGGCGAGGGAATGCGGCTGAACGTGCTGTTCCCGGTGGGCAGCGCCACGCCGCCGCCGGAAGCGGCCGTGAAGCCGGCGGTCAAGACGACGAAAACCGCAGTGCGGCCGGCTAAATCGACAGCCAAGACGGTAGGGAAGAGCGGCGACTCGCCGCACACCGAAACCCTGAAAGCGCGGCTCGCGGAGCTGCGCGCCAACGGCTTCAACCGGCTCTACCAGCAGGGCAGGATCGTCGAGTTTTCTACCCCCGAGTCGCTGCTCGACCTGGACTTCACGCTGCCCGTGTTTGTGCTGCTCGACAGGATCGTGGTCAGCGCGGAGAATCGCGCCCGCATCGTGGACGCCGCTGAAATTGCCTATCGCGAGGGCGGCGAGGTGACCTTCGAGGAAGTTCCGCGGGAGGAAGATGCGGAGCGCAAGCGGCACCGCTTCTCCGGCGAGTACGAGTGCAAAAGCTGCCACCGGCCGGGCAAGGAGCCGGAGCCGCGGCTGTTCAGCTTCAACAACCCCTTCGGCGCGTGCCCGCGCTGCCAGGGCTTCGGCAATACCGTGGACTTCGATCTGAACCTGGTGATTCCCGACAAGGGGCTGAGCCTGGCCCAGGGAGCCATCGACCCCTGGGAGCGGCCCAAGTACCGGCCGTGGTTCAGCGACCTGAAGAAGCAGGCGGCGGAGCTGGGCATCCCCATGGACGTGCCCTGGCGCGACCTGCCCGAGGCGGCGCGGGAGACGGTGCTGCGCGGCAAGGGCAGCTTCGAGGGCGTCTATGGTTTTTTTGCCCTGATGGAGCGCAAAAAGTACAAACTGCACGTGCGAGTGATGCTGAGCAAATACCGCGGTTATGCGGAGTGCCCGGACTGCCGCGGGCAGCGGCTGCGGGCTGAGGCCCGCTCGGTGCGCATCAACGGCAAGAACATCTGCAAGGCGGCGGCGCTCACCATTGCCCAGGCAAAAGAGTTCTTTGGAGCGCTGAAGCTGACGCCGATGCAGGAGGAGATTGCCGGATCGATCCTGGAGGAAGTGCGGAAGCGGCTCAGTTTCCTGGATGCGGTGGGCCTGGAGTATCTGACGCTGGACCGGCTGGCTTCCACGCTCTCCGGCGGCGAGGCGCAGCGGATTCAACTGGCCTCCTCGCTGGGTTCGCAACTGGTGGGCGCCCTCTATGTGCTGGACGAGCCTTCAATCGGCCTGCATACGCGGGATACGGCGCGGCTGATCCATATTCTTGAGGAACTGCGCGACCTGGGCAATACGATTCTCGTGGTCGAGCACGACGCCGATATTCTGCGCGCCGCCGACCATCTGCTGGATCTGGGGCCGGGCGCGGGCGAGTTTGGCGGCCAACTGCTGGCTGAGGGCATTCTGGCGGAGATCGAGGCCAATCCCCACTCGCTGACCGGGCGCTACCTCTCCGGGCAGATTTCGATTCCTGTGCCCACGCGGCGGCGCACGCCGGGAAAGGAACGGCTGGTGCTGCGCGGGGCGCGGGCCAATAACCTGCACGGCCTGGACGTGGAGATTCCGCTGGGAATGCTGGTGGCCATTACCGGCGTCTCCGGCTCCGGCAAGTCCACGCTGGTGCACCAGGTGCTCTACCGGGCCGTGGCGCGGGCGCTGGGCCAGAGCGACGGTGCCGACCCTTCCGGGGTGTTCACCTCTCTGACCGGCGTGGAGCGCCTGAATGACGTGGTACTGGTGGACCAGACGCCCATCGGGCGCACGCCGCGCTCCAACCCCATCACTTACATCAAGGGCTTCGACCTGGTTCGCGAACTCTATGCCGCGCAGCCGGAGGCCAAACGGCTCTCGCTCACGCCGGGGCATTTCTCCTTCAACGTGCCTGGCGGCCGCTGTAACACCTGCGACGGCGACGGCACCGTGACCGTGGAGATGCAGTTCCTGGCCGACGTGGAGCTGCCCTGCGAGGACTGCAACGGCACCCGCTACCAGGCCAGGGTGCTGCAGGTGGAGTACAAGGGCAAGAATATTCACCAGGTGCTGCAGATGACGGTGAAAGAGGCTCTGCGCTTCTTTGCCGGGCAGACGCGGCTGCTGGAGAAGTTGGCGGTGCTGGACGAGATCGGGCTGGGCTACCTGCGGCTGGGCCAGTCGGCCACCACGCTCTCAGGCGGCGAGGCGCAGCGCGTCAAGCTGGCCGCCCACCTGGCGCAGGTGCGCGCGGCCAACGCCAACGCCAAGCCCTCGCAGGCCAGCCGGGTGCTCTACATCCTGGACGAACCGACCACCGGGCTGCACTTCGACGATGTTTCCAAGCTGCTGACGGCCTTCCGCAAGCTGATCGACGGCGGCGGCTCGCTGATTGTGATCGAGCACAATTTGGACGTGATCAAGTGCGCGGATTGGGTGATCGATCTGGGGCCGGAGGGCGGCGAAGGTGGCGGCCTGATCGTAGCCGAAGGTACACCGGAGGAGATAGCGGCCAACCTGCTTTCCCATACCGGAAAATGGCTGGCGCGGATGCTCTAAGTTGCGGGCGGAAGAGAAAGTCATTAATCCGGTCCGAGAGGATTGCAACACCACAGAGTGTCATTCTGAGCAGAGCAGGGCGCGTAACCGGGGTCCCGGCGACAGTCTTTCGTCTGCTTTTTGATCTTGCCTTTATCTGTAGAAACTCAATCCGGCCGGATCAAGAATGCATTTCGTGTCCGGACACTAGGTCTCTGGCCGGATGATTTCGTACCTTGAATTCATCCTCTCCCAGGTCCCAAAATCGGGACCTGGGGCACCCAAGTTGGTACAACTTCAAGCGGTCAGAGACCTAGGTCTTTGACCGCGTGAATTGGTACCAACTCCGTGCCCCATCCATTCGCCTTTCTTCTGGCGAATGGGTGGGAAAGCACAAATCTCAAACGTTCGAAATCACGCTGTCAAAAACCTAGCGGCCGACCTCGATCACGATTGAGCCCATGCGCGCGCCGCGGGCGTACTCTCGATGCGCTTGTTGGATCTCGTCAAGCTTGAAAGTGGCCTTGATCGGTACAGAGATTCTCCCGTCTTTGAGCCATTGGAAGAGCTGCTCCAGGTCGGTCGCAAAGTACTTTGAACCGCGGTTCACTCCGAAGAAGGTTGTTCGCTTTCCAGACCAGAAGAGCAGGTTCTTCGAGAACAGTTTGAGAACCGTCGGAATCACGAAGCGCTCCGGAGTCCCGGTCCACGCCGGCAGGTTCATGCCGTATCCCACCAGGACTCCGCTTTTATTCAGGATCGAGTACGACTCGTCGAAGCTCTCGAAGCCCAGCGGGTCGAAGACGGCATCGACGCCGCCCTGTTCCTGCATGGCGGCAATCCAGTTTTTGGTCGCGTAATCGAAGGGGACAGCTCCAAGCTGACGCAGTTCGTCGTGCTTCTTCAACGAGGCCGTGCCGAAGACTTGAGCGCCCTGGAGCTGTCCGAGCCGGAGGAGCGCTCCACCCACGGCCCCGCTGAGCGCATGAACAAAGATCTTCTGACCGGCCGTGACGCGCGCGGCGCGGTGCAGCAGTTGATACGCCGTAGCCCAATCGAGAATCAGGGCCACCGCAATCCTGCCGTCCACTCCATCCGGCACGCGCACCAGGTATTTCTCGGGGAGGTTGATCCGTTCCGCCTGTCCCTCGTACTTGGAAAGACATGCCACGCGCTCACCGATCTTGAACTTCGAGCATCCCTTGCCGTTGACACTTACCTTGCCGAGGACGCTATATCCGGGAGTCAGGGGCGGCTTCTTCTGGAATGGATAAGTCCCTCGGCGCATATTGACGTCAGAGCCGGAAACGATGGTGTATTCGACCGCGAGCTGCACTTCTCCGGCAGCCGGCTCGGGCAGATCATAATCGACGATCGCGAGTTTGCTTTCGTCGCCGTGCTCCGTAATGACAACTTTCCTTATCCTGGTCACGGGTCCACCTCCGCGCATTCTCTCACAATTATGAACTTATCTTGATGAAGCGCGCCCTTATTGATCTGGTCCCAAAGGATTGCAACATTAAAGAGTCTTCATCCCGAGCAGCACGACTCGCGTCAGCGGGTTACGGATGAAATCAACGACGGGCTGGAAGCGGTAAATATATGGGTGCACCAGCCTTGCTGTCATTCTGAGTGAGCGCAGCGAGTCGAAGAACCTGCTTCTCGCTCTTTCTGTCGCAGGGTGGGTGTGAGGCCGGGATTCCTGGCGACAGGTCTTCGCCGTTGTATGGTTGGGCGTCATGCGCAGGCAAAAGCCTGCGCCATGCGAAGCCGAAGTGGAACCGCTGCTTCTTGATCTTGCCTATACCAGCAGCAACTCAATCAGGCCGGATCAATAAGGGTAGCCAGATGAGTCCAAATCAGATGATAAATGGGGCGATAATGTGCCGAATGTCCCCATAAGTCGCCCTGCAAGCCCATGCAGCGTCCGGCACGTACGGGCCGGACGCCGAAAAAAGGAAGCGGTTATTACTTGCCCTCGCCCTCGGTGCTCTTGATGAAGGCGGCAACGCGGTCGTGGAGCTGCTTGAGAGACTCATCGCGAACATAGACCATGTGCCCTGACTCGTACCATGAGTACTCGATGTTCTTGGCCAGAGACTGCGGGATGGGCAGGTGCTTTTCCTCGTAAACAGCGGCAAAGAACGGGGTGGCCAGATCGTAGTAGCCGCCATTCACCATCACCCGCAGCCGCGGATTGGTCTTGAGGGCCTCGGCCAGGTCGGGAGCCACGTTAAGGCTGACCGGGTTGCCCTTGTGCGCCAGATCCCACTGGAAGCCGCCGAACAGGGCCTCGGGCAGATAAGTCTGGCCCTCGCCATACTTCAGGTCACGGCGCACATAGTCGTTGAACAGCGCCACATAGGCCGACGAAATGGCCGAGCTTTGCGGATCGTATTCGGCCTGCTCGCTCAGGGAATTGAGATTAGGGCCGGAGAAGCGCGTGTCGAGACGGCCAGTGGTCAGGTCCTGGTCGTCCAGCAGGGTCTTTTCGAACTCGCCGCCGCTGACGCGCAGATTGGCCTTGATCAGGTAGGCGACGGGCAGGCCGATGTAATCGTGGAGCTTCTCGGCGACCGACTGTTTTTCCGCGGCGGTAAGGTCGGTACCCAGCGCCAGGGCGTGAGCATACGGCCCCATGGCGAACTCTTCCACCTCTTTCAGGAAAGGTTCGAGCGCCGTCGGCTGCTGGGGCAGCTTCTTGTGATACCAGGCCGTGGCGGCATAGGTGGGCAGCGCCAGCTCGTAAGGCAGATCCACGCCTGGGTTGGCGGTGGGGCCGTCAATGTCGGTGGTGAAGTTGAAAATTTGCGAGAGCAGGATGACGCCGTTCAGGTCAATGCTGTCGTGGTTTTCCAGAATGTTCGCCAGGAGCGCAGAGCGGGTGGTGCCGTAGCTCTCGCCGAAAATGTACTTGGGTGAGTTCCAGCGCTCGTACTTGGTGATGAAGCGGGCAATGAAGCGGGCAAAGGCGTTGGCGTCCTCATCCACGCCCCAGAAGGCCTTCTCCGCATCCTTGCCGGTGAGCCTGCCAAAGCCGGTGCCGGGCATGTCGATGAACACCAGATCGCTGGCGTCCAGCAGCGATGAAGCGTTATCCACCATCTTGTAGGGCGCGGCGGGCAGGTGCTGGTCCCCGGAGGTCTCCACATGCTTGGGGCCCAGCGAGCCCATGTGCAACCAGACGGTGGAGCTGCCCGGACCGCCGTTGTAGAAGAAAGTGATGGGCCGGTCTTCCGCCTTGGCATCCTTTTTGAAGTAGGCCACGTAGAACATGCTGGCCACGGGAGTTGCGTCCTTGGCTTCCTTGGGCTCATTGAGGGCCAACTGGCTGCCGGGCTGCGGTTTTCCGTCCGTGCCCAGCTGTGCATCCTGGGCGTCGGTCGAGCCCACGGTGAGCGTGCCGGCAATGGTCGTGTAGGCAATGTGCTGGCCGGCCACGTCCACCGAGCCCTGAGAAGTGACTTCGGCGGGCGGAGCCTTCTCAACGGCCGCAGCCGGCTTGGGCGCGGGAGCGTCCTCGGCACGAACCAGGGCTGCAGGCAAAGGGAGGAGAGCAGCCGCAAACAAAGCGGCAGACAGGCGGAGGGTAAAGCGCATAGACGAGTCTCCTGGGCAGGGAATAGGACGATAGGTCAGTATAGAACTTGGGACGACGGAGAGATGCTTTGGACTCAGCAGGGCCAGGGCAATCGCATGAACGCTCTTTGTTGCGGAACCGGGTTCATTACGCCTTTTGAGCGAGCATGTTCCGGCGCGGCTCCCGCAGGGAGGCGGCGAGAATAGCCCAGGGCGAAGCCCTGGGAATGCATCGCAGTAGCATGAACCCGCCCCGGAGGGGTGGATCGAATCCTGATGAAGAACAGGATCGCTGTTCATGCAATTACCCTGTCAGCAGGGTTGTACCCGAATGTGACCCTCTCGAGCATATGCCAAGAGCTTCTGATCACGCGTGATGACGATGTGGCCATGCATGCGCGCAGTGGCCGCAATGATGCGATCAGCCGGATCGGAGGGGGGCGTTCCCGGCAGCACAGTGGAGGCAATCAGAACCTTCGGCGTCAATGCGGCGAGTCGCACACCGGGCAGCGCCATGAGGGTCTCAAACCACGCGTCAGGTGAAAGCGTGAGTTGCAGTCGAGCTTTCGCAACAAGTGTGCCGATCTCCCATGCAGTAAATGGCGAGACATATACGCCAGTATTCAATGCGCGAGCCTTGCGGATGGCTGAACGGCTGGCCTCGGACATGGGCTCGCCGCCCATGAGCCACAGCGCCGCGCAAGTGTCGAGAAGGATGGAATCGGCCATCTATTGCTCCGCGTCCCAGTTTTCCCCGGTACTCTCTGTCAGATCGACCCCTGGAGCTACAGTGACCGTTCCGCGCATTGCCCCCCAGAGATCGGGTGGGGTATCGGAGCTCTCTTGGATTGGAACAATCGCAGCGATGGGGCGATTGTGCTTGAGGAGCACAATCCGATCGGTCTTTCCTTGAGCCACATCGTCGATCAACCCCAGACACTGCGCTTTGAAGGCTGTGACACCGATGGCGGTTTTTCCTGAAGAACCCGATGGCATGATTGCCTCCGATATGGACCATTATGGATGGTCCATATCGCAAAAAGCAAGACTTGTTGGCTCCTTGGTGCACGCTCCGCGGAGCAATTGACCGTTTTCCCTTTCATTTCTTCCAAGTGTCGAAGGGCTGTTTCTCCGTGATGCGGGGGCGGTTCTCGGCTTGCAGTTGCTTCGATACCTGCTCGACCTCGCGGAAGACGCGGAGTAGGTTGCCGCCCAGAATCTTGCGGCAGTCTTGCGCGGAGTAGCCGCGGGCCATCAGCGCCGCGGTGATTTTGGGCAGGTCGGCGGGGGAGTCCAGGCCCTCGGGCAACTGGCCGCCGACGCCGTCGAAGTCCGAGCCCAAACCCACATGATCCACGCCCGCCACCTTGGCGATGTGGTCAATGTGGTCAATGAGCAATGAGAGCGGAGGACGCGGGATGCGACTGGCGTACTGGCGCTGGAGAGTCTCGATCTCGGCGTAGGGAACGTCCTTGCCTTCGGCTTTGGCCTTGTCCTTGAGCGCCTGGACGGCCTTGTCGACCTCCGGCTCCATGGCCTTCTGCTGGTCGTGCCAGGACTGGGAGAGGAAGCCGTTGAAGAAGTTGACCTGGATGACGCCGCCCTTGGATTCGGGGCCGCCGGAGTTGGCCACCGCGCGCAGCATGTTGTCGGTCATGTTGCGCGGCGCGGCGCACAGGGCGCGGGCCGCGGAGTGCGAGGCGATGACCGGGGCGCGGCTGATGATGAGCGTGCGGAAGAAGGTGCGGTCCGAGACGTGGGAGATGTCCACCATCATGCCCAGGCGGTTCATCTCGTAGACCACGTCCTTGCCGAACTCGCTCAGCCCGTCCTTGGTGTGCGGGATCGCTTTGTTGTCGACATCGCCGGAGCTGTCGGCCCAGCCGTTGGAGTTGGCCCAGGTGAGGGTCATGTAGCGCACGCCCAGGTCGTAGTACTGGCGCAGCAGGGGGATGGAGTTCTCGATCGAGTGGCCGCCCTCAATACCCATCAGCACGGCCAGCTTGTGGTCGCGGTGGGCCTGCTCAATGCCGGCCGCCGAGGTCACCAGCTCCATCTGGTCGGGGTGCCTGGCCACCTGCTGCTTGACCGCGTCAATCAGCTCCAGCGTGCGGTGCGCGTACTGGCCCTTGAAGCGCTCAGGTTCCACCCAGATGGAGAAGAACTCGGCGCCCAGATTTCCTTTATGAATGGAGTCGAGATCGAGATTGCCCGTTCCGCGCGGCTGGGCAAGGTCGAAGTTCTCATCGACAAAGCGCTGCGGGGTGTCGGCGTGGGTGTCAATGACGATGGCGGAGTTGTGAACAGCTGCTGCGCTTTGGGATTTTGGCATGGGTTTTGTGGCTGGCTTGGCTGGGTTTTGGGCAAACAGCAATGCGGGGACGGCGACGAACAGCAGGGCGAGTGGGAGGCGGGTACGCATAGGCTTGGCGTCAAGTATAGATCGAAGGGGGCAGGGGCACGGCGGCTTCCGGCGCCCGGGAGAGATGGGAGGAGGCTGTAAGGAGCCATAAAGGACCGTAGTTGCGGATATCCCGCCTTAACCGCACTGCGCGCGGCGAAGGTGGGGCGCCCGCGGGGGCAGCAGGCCAATGGCATGAACGTTCTTTGTTATCGAACCGGGTTCAGTATGCCTTTTGAGCGAGCTTGTTTCGGCGCGGCTCCCGCAGGGAGGCGGCGAGAATAGCCCAGGGTGAAGCCCTGGGAATGCATCGCAGTAGCATGAACCCGCCCCGGAGGGGTGGATCGAATCCTGATGAAGAACAGGATCGCCGTTCATGCAATGGCCCTGCGCGCGCCAGCCCCCCGCCGCATTTGTTCGGGCTGCGTGCAGTAGCCTATTTGTGAAAAGGCTGGACGGTCATGGGAAGGTTCCGGGAGGAAAACTTGAAAAGTCATACGGAGTATCTGGTTTTTGAGACCAAAAAAATCCGGGAAATGGTGCACATTACCGACGAGGTGGAGCGGGTGGTGGCGCGCAGCGGGGTGCGGGACGGGTTGTGCTTCGTTTCGCCCATGCACATTACGGCGGCGGTGTATGTGAACGACCTGGAGAGCGGCCTGATTGAGGATATCGGCAAGTGGCTGGAGGAACTGGCGCCGGCTCGGCCCGACTACAAGCACCACCGCACCGGTGAAACCAACGGGGACGCGCACCTGAAGTCGCTGCTGCTGCATCACGAGACCACCCTGCCGGTGACCAGCGGCAAGCTGGATCTGGGAACCTGGCAGCGGGTCTTCTATGCCGAGTTCGACGGGCAGCGGCGAAAGCGGGTGATCGTGAAGGTTCTGGGCGTGGAATAGCTTCAACTCAAGCAGGAAGATTGTCCCGAGCCGCACTGCTGCAACTTGCGGAGCGGGTCACCGCCAACACGGCGCCTGTGTCCAGGCCCACCGCATGCCCGGCCTTCGACCCCACGGACGAAGACCTGTCCACGGGGACCCCAGCCTGGTCTCTAACCGCTTGAAGTTGTACCAACTTGGGTGCCCCAGGTCTCGTTTCTGAGACCTGGGAAAGCATGAACTCAAGGTACGAAATCATCCGGTCAGAGACCGGTGGTTCAGATGAGTGCGGCGGTCCATCGTCTGCCCCACCGCGGGTGGTTACGATGCCATCCCCAGCCCCACCAGGTTGGCTGCCAGAATGATGATGACCATACCCACCAGGAGCAGCCGCACTGGCCTGCCTCCCACGCCGGTCCACTCGCCCAGCGCCAGACCCACCAGCCCGCCGCACAGAACATAGATGCTCATGTGCAGCATCCAGTTCACATACGACAGGTGTTGCGGAATGTTGGCCGCGCCCCAGGCGTAAAAGAAGAATTGCAGATACCACATGATTCCGCCGGTTGCCGCCAGGGCGCCATTCTTGAGCAGCGTGCCCCTGGGCTGCGCCAGATCGTCGCGAAGAGAAATCCTCTTCAGCGCGCCCAGCCGGATGAAGCAGTAGCTCAGATTCACCAGCGCGCCGCCGCCCATGATGATCACATAGCTCGGCAGTGCGGCGTAGAGATGGTTCACGCCCAGGTGCAGCGCCGCGGCTTCCAGCGGCTTGGCCGCATCGATGGCAAAGGACATGCCCGAAGAAAACACGCCGCACATAACGGCGAGCAGAATCCCCAGCTTCAAATTGAATTCTCTCGGCTCGCCGCGCAGTTGTATCTCTTTCTGATGGCCGGCATAGGAAACAGTCGCCACACCGATCAGAGCCACCAGCACGCCCGCCATGGTCAGCAGGCCGCCCCTGGTCTCAAACAGCAGCGCCGCCTGCCCGTGCAGCAGCGGAGGCGTCAGCGTTCCCACCACCAGCGTTACGCCGATGGCCACGCCGATGCCCAGCGACATGCCCAGGTGGCGCATGGTGAGGCCGTAACTCACATTACCCACGCCCCACATGGCGCCGAACAGCGCCACCTTCAGGAGCACGCCGGGACTGATCGACCCATAGAAGGCCGGAAAGCTGGGCAGCAGCAGCAGGCTCACCGAAATCGGCAACAGTATCCAGGAGAAGAACCCGGCCACGGCCCAGGTGGTCTCCCACGACCACTTCTTCACCTTCTCGATGGGCGCATAGAACGACGCGGCCGATGCCGCGCCCACAATGTGCCACCCTATCCCAGCCAGTATTGCCGGCATGAATGTTTCCCTTTCCTACAGTCGACAAAATTTAACTTCCGGGTGCCCCAGCCTTGCCGCTGCAACCTACGGCTGAGATGAACGCCGTGCTTGAAGCCGCGCAACCGGCGGGTGGCCCACCCTTACACGGCCCACAAACTGCGGGTGCCCCATCCTTCGCGCACTTTGCGAAGGGTGGGCTGTCATAACAATCCTTTTACCTGCATCGGGTTTGCCGGGTGCCCCATCCTTGCCGCGTTCTTTGCGGCAAGGGTGGGAGAGCACGAATTCCTGAACCGTCCGCTCATCAAACCGAGTTACTCCACGCTCGCTGTAAAGCTGTAACTTCCCGCCGGCAGCTCAAATCCGCCTTCTACCGCCTTGGCCAACTTGCTCTCCGCCAGCGGTACGCCGTCCAGCTTCCATTGTGCGGCCTCGGCAGCCGTCAGCTTCAGGCGGCCGGTGGTGTTGGCCGGCAGTTTCACATGCCACGCGGCCGTGGTTCCTTTCACCACCCAATCGGAATGGATCGGACCGTAGCTGGAGTCATAGTCGAAGGCGACGCTGCCCAGCCGCGCGTCAAAGACCGGATGCAGCACGACGGTGTGGAAGCCCGCGTCCAGCGGTGTTGTATCCACTCCCGCCGCATAGCGATAGATCCAATCGGCCACGGCGCCATAGGCGTAGTGGTTATAGGAGTTCATGCTCGGATCGCCCTTCATCTGGTCGCCGTTCCAGCGCTCCCACATGGTGGTGGCGCCATGCTCCACCAGGTAGCCCCATGAGGGGTATGCGGTGTTGAGCAGCAGCTTGTAGGCCAGCTTTGCCTGGCCCTCCTTGGTCAGCTCTTCCAGCAGATACGGCGTGCCCAGAAAGCCCGTGCCCAGCAGTCCGTGGTTGGCGTCGATCTTCTCCGCCAGCTTCTGTGCGGCCGCCGCACGCAGCGCCTCCGGCATCAGGTTCATGTGCAGCGCCAGCACATACCCGGCCTGTGTGTCGCCACCATTGCTTTTTGCGTTGGGATTGTTGATGCCGCCGAAGGGCGAGGGGCTGTTGTCCGCCCCGGCCACGAAGCCGTCGCTGTGCACAAACTGTTTCTGGAAGGCCGCGCGAATCTTCTCGAACAGGTGTGCGTACTTCTCCGCATCGGCCGTGCGCCCGGTGGCCTGCGCCATCTGCCGCATCAGGGTTGCATCGTAAGCCCAGTAGGCCGTGGCAATCAGCGTGTAATCCGTCCGTCCCTCGGGTGAGAGCCAGTCGCCGAAGGGAATCCCGCTCTCGTGCTTCCACAGTCCATCGGGATTGGCGGCCTCGATCGCGGACAGATACTTCTCCATCGCCGCCCAGTTCTGCTCAATCACGCTGGTGTCGCCGGTTTGCAGCCACGAGGTCCAGGGAATGATCACCCCGGCGTCGCTCCATCCCGCGCCCGAACCCGATGCGGGCTGCGCCGTTCCCGGAGCGTAGATGCCGTAGAAGGGCGTGCCTGCCTGTGTGCCCCGCATGTCCCCGGCAAACTTGCGCGAGAAGGAGGCCAGGGCCATGTTGTAGCTGGCCGCGCGCCAGAAGACCTGCGCGTCGGCCATCCAGCCCAGCCGCTCGTCGCGCTGCGGACAGTCCGTGGGCACGCCCACAAAGTTCGAGCGCTGGCCCCACAGAATATTGCTCCACAGCTTGTTGATCATCGCGCTGCCAGTTTCGAGTTTGGCGGTGAAAGGCGCGTCCGTGTGCAGCACCAGGGCCGTCACCGCATCCTTGCCCGGCGCCGTGGGCAGCCCGGTCACCTCGGCGTAGCGGAAGCCGTGAAAGGTGAACTGCGGCGTGAACTCTTCCACTCCCTTGCCGCTGAGAATGAAGTGGTCCGTGGCCTTGGCGGTGCGCAGATTGTCGGTATAAAGCGTTCCATCCGCATTCACAATCTCTGCAAAGCGCAGGCGCACATCCGTGCCCGCCGGCCCCTGCAACCGCACCCGCTCCACCCCGGCAAGGTTCTGCCCGAAGTCATAGACATAAACTCCCGGCTTGGGCTCCGAGACGGACTTCGCCGCCACGGTCCGCTCCATGCGAATCGAGGGATAGTCCTGCGCCTCAATCCTCAAGGGCTTGGGATCGATCGCGAGCACAGGCTTCCATGCGGCGCTGTTGAAACCCGCCGTGTCCCAGCCCGGCTGCTTCAGCCGCGCGTCCTGGCTTTCGCCGTCGTAGATCTCCGAGTGCAGAATGTTTGTGGTGCTGGCCAGCCAAGTCGCATCCGTGGCCACCCACTCCACGCTGCCGTCGCTGTGCTCAATGCGCAACTGAGCGCGCAGCGCGGGCGGTGTAACCCCGTAGTTGTTGGGCTGCTGGAACCACTCCAGCGGCGTCTCGTACCAGCCCGGCGCCAGCAGCGCGCCCACGGCATTCGCGCCGTTCTTGAGCAGAGCGGTCACATCGTAGGTCTGATACTTCACGTGTTCGCGATAATCGGTCCAGCCCGGCGCCAGCACATCCTCGCTCACCCGCTTGCCGTTCAGAAACAGCTCGTAGGCGCCCAGCGACGTGGCATAGAGCCGCGCCGACTTTACCGGCTGGCTCACCGTGAAGCCGTGGCGCAGAGCCTTCACCGAGTCGGGAATCCAGGGATGCCCCGGCGGCTGGCTCATCGGTCCCGGCGCCTGCGTCCAGGCCACCGCCCTCTTCCACCCCGCGCCGTCAAAGCCCTTCTGCTGCCAGCCCGCAGCAGCCCCGTCTTTTGAGAAATGGATCGACGTTTTCCAATCCGTTCCGCTGGCAAAGGTCTGCGTGGTCCCGTCCGTGTACTCCACAAACAGTGTGGCAATCATGGGCGGCGCATCGGCGGTGGCCATGCCGTTGGGGTTGTCGACATAATTGACGGCCTCAATGGCAATCGCATTGGCGCCGGCGCTCAGCTTGCCGGTCACCTCCGCGCGCACAAACTTTTTCCACGGCATCTGCTTCCATGGCGGGAACTTGGCGGCGGTGAGCACCTGTGCGCCGTTCACCCACGCCGAAACCGTATCCTGCCCGGTGGCGTAGAGCGAGGCCCGCCGCACCGGCTTGGCCAGGGTCACGGTCGCGCGATAGGCAAAGTGCTGCTCCGTTCCCTTTTCCGCGGCCAGGGCGTTTGCCTCGGGGCTGGCGATCCACACCGCCGGCGCGTGGCGCACCGCGGCCTCCTCAGCCGTCTCGTAGCCGATCCACTGGGCGCGCCAGGCGTCCTGTTTCAGCAGGCCGGTCTCCCACCAGCCGATCTCACTCGCCGCATACGGCTTGCCCGCCGCATCCCATACCTTCACGCACCAGAAATACCGCGTGGCGGGCGTGATCGCCGTTCCCTGGTAATGCACATTCAAGGACTGGCCCGACGCCACGCGCCCGCTGTCCCACAAGTCCGCTTTGCCCTCGCGCAGCAACTCCGCCCGCGTGGCAACCAGCACCTCATAGGCTGCTTGCCGCGCGCCCCGCGCCGGGTCCCGCAACTGCCAGGAGAAGCGCGGCGCCGGATCGTCAATGCCCAGCGGCGTCTTCAGGTCGTCCACCCGCAACTCCACCGGCCCATTGGCCGGCTCAGGCTTTACTGTTGTCCCCGCCAGCGGCAGCGCCGCCGCTCCTAGAATCAACCCCAGTGCCATCCAACGCATCGCTCTCATTTCCATCTCTCCGCTCGACCTGCAAAACAAACCTGATGATTGTGCCGCCTTCTCCCCGGCTTTGGAAAGACCGTCGCTTTCTTGACGCTGAACCGGGCCTGGAAACCACATGGGCCTGCTGAGCGCCACGCCCAAAAACCGATCTGCCGGGTCAATTCCGGGGCGGCATATTTCCTCAAATGAAATATTTTCCAGGCGGAATAACCTTATGCAAAGGAAGAGGCTTTTGTCAAAGGCGCCGCCCCCCACCCGTTACACTCTCCCCATGGCTCTCCGTCTCTACGCCGCCACCACCAGCCAGGGCAAGCTGCGCGACTTCCGCACCGCCGCCCAAGCCCACTCCCTGGCCATCGATCCCTTGCCGAGCCTCGCCCTCATCCCCGCACCGGAAGAAGACGGCGCAACCTTCGCCGCCAACGCCACCCTCAAAGCCGTCTATTACTCCCGCTTCGCCCCCGGCGAGTGGGTGCTGGCCGACGACTCGGGCCTGGAGGTAGATGCCCTCGACGGCGCTCCCGGTGTGCGCTCCGCCCGCTTTGCCGCCGACTCCGGCCTGGTGGACTCGCCCGACGCCAACGACAACACCGACGTGTGGAACAACACGGTCCTGTTGCAGCGCCTGGCCGGCATCCCCGTCGGCGGGCGCACCGCGCGCTACCGCTGCGTTCTGGTAGCCGCCCGCGACGGCGTGGCCCTGCACACCGCCCAGGGCGCGGTCGAGGGCCTCATCCTTCAGGCGCCCCGCGGCACCGGCGGCTTTGGCTACGACCCGCTCTTCTACCTGCCCGCCCTGGAACTCACCATGGCCGAGCTCGATCTGGAAACCAAGCACTCCCTCAGCCATCGCGGCCGCGCCATTGCCGCCCTGTTGCCCCTGCTGGGCGTGTGAGCCGGGCCCTCATCCAAACGCCTCGCCCAAACGATGGAAAGCGTGCGGCGTCAGAACATCGCGTCCGCGCCGCCGTTTGACGAAGGTGATGCAGGACACTAATAATGAATCAAATTCAGCGCCTGTCTCCCCGTTCCTTCAACCCAAGCCGCCGCTTCACGGAACTTCGACCCTGCAGTTTTTAGGAGCACCGGACTCGGTGCGGCGAGTTTTGACAGAAATGAACCAAGGCAGGACCCGCCACCAAAGCTCCGTGCCCCATCCTTGCGACTTTTTTCTGTCGCAAGGGTGGGAAAACACAAACCCTAACCCGCCCCGTTCATGAGGAGCTCAAATCGTCATGGCAACAGCCCAAACTCCTGCCGCGCATACCCTTCGCCGCGGCGTCCAGCCGTTGCGCGCAGCTGAAGGAACCTCCTTTTTCTGGCACAAGCTGCACTCCCTGCTGGGCATCGTCCCCATCGGCGCTTTCCTCATCGAGCACCTGGTCTCCAACTTCGAAGCCCTCAAAGGACCCGCCGCCTACGCCGCCCAGGTCAAGTTCCTCAACGGCCTGCCCCTGGTCCGCATCCTGGAGTGGGTCTTCATCTTCCTGCCCATCCTTTATCACGGCATTTATGGCCTCTATATCTGGCTGCGCGGCAAGTCCAACATCGTCTACTACCCATGGTCCGGCAATTGGCTCTACACCGCCCAGCGCTACACCGGCCTGATCGCCTTTGCTTACATCGCGCAGCACGTCGCCCGCCAGCGCTTCATGGGCGTCAGCCTGCCTGAGAACCCCGGATACGCCTTCGCCAAGGTGCAGCACGAACTGGCCAACCCCTGGATGCTGGCCGTTTACATCATCGCCATGATCGCCATCTGCTGGCACTTCGCTTACGGCGTCTGGCTCTTCGCCGCCAAGTGGGGCATCACCCCCGGCGTCAAGGCCCGCAAGCGCTTCGGCTACGTCTGTGTCGCCCTGGGCGTGCTGCTCGCCGTCCTGGGCCTGGCCGGCATCTATGCCTTCGTGGGACCGAAATACAGTGGTCAGCCTACAGTGGTCAGCGATCAGGGAGCGGTCATACAAGTCAGCTTTCTGACTCAGTCATAGAAACGCACTGACAACTGACCACTGACAACTGATCACCGCTTCAGCCTGAAAGGATCGAATTCATGGCAGCACCCAGAATCATCGTGGTTGGCGGAGGACTGGCCGGGCTTTCGGCGGTCATCAAGATCGCCGAGGCCGGCGGCACCGTTGACCTGTTCTCCATCGTTCCCGTCAAGCGCTCCCACTCGGTCTGCGCCCAGGGCGGCATCAACGCCGCCAAGAACCTCAAGGGCGAGGGCGACACGCCCGCCCTGCACTTTGACGACACCATCTACGGCGGCGACTTTCTGGCCAACCAGACCCCGGTCAAGGCCATGTGCGAGGCCGCCCCGGCCATCATCGACCTGCTGGATCGCATGGGCGTGCCCTTCAACCGCACCCCCGAGGGCCTGCTGGACTTCCGCCGCTTCGGCGGCACGCTCTTCAACCGCACCGCCTTTGCCGGCGCCACTACCGGCCAGCAATTGCTCTACGCCCTCGATGAGCAGGTCCGCCGCCACGAGGCCGCCGGCAAGGTGAAGAAGTACGAGGGCTGGGAGTTTCTCTCCGCCGTGCTTGACTCCAAAGGCGTAGCCCGCGGTATCACCGCCCTCGACCTGCGCACCATGGAACTGCGCTCCTTTGCCGCCGACGCCATCATCCTGGCCACCGGCGGCATCGGCGCCATCTTCGGCAAAAGCACCAACTCGGTGGTCTGTACCGGCTCCGCCCAATCCGCCATCTTCCAGCAGGGCGCTTATTACGCCAACGGCGAGTTCATTCAGGTCCACCCCACCTGCATCCCCGGCGAAGACAAGCTGCGCCTCATGTCCGAGTCGGCCCGCGGCGAGGGCGGTCGCGTCTGGGTGCCCCGCACCGCCGGCGACAAGCGCCCCGTCAAGCAGATTCCCGCCGCCGAGCGCTTCTACTTCCTCGAGGAGTGGTATCCCAAATACGGCAACCTGGTCCCCCGCGACATTGCCACCCGCGCCATCCACAGGGTGGTCTACGAACTGGGCCTGGGCCTGGACGGCCAGCCCATGGTCTATCTCGACCTCTCGCACATCGACCGCGCCACCCTCGACCGCAAGCTCGGCGGCATCCTCGACATCTATGAGAAGTTTGTGGGAGACGATCCCCACGATGTGCCCATGAAGATCTTCCCCGGCATGCACTACACCATGGGCGGCCTGTGGGTGGACTTCAATCAAATGACCAACATTCCCGGCATCTTTGCCGCCGGCGAGTGCGAGTACCAGTACCACGGCGCCAATCGCCTGGGCGCGAACTCGCTGCTCAGTTGCATCTTCGCCGGATTCCACGCGGGACCGAATGCCCTGCAGTATGCGCAGAACCTGCCCGCTGCCCAGGGCGACGGCGGCCACGCCGCGGAGATCGCCCGCCAGGCCGAAATCAACGGCAGGCTGCTCAAGAACGAGGGCACGGAGAACCCCTTCAAGCTGTGGCGCGAACTGGGCCAGAACATGACCCAGCATGTGACCGTGACCCGCTACAACAAGGGCTTGCAGCAGGCCGACGACAAGATCGTCGAACTGCTCGACCGCTACAGGAACGTGAACCTCAGCGACCGCAGCCAGTGGGCCAACACCAGTTTCGCCTTTGCCCGCCAGTTGAAGAACATGCTGGAACTCTCCCGCGTGGTGGCCCTGGGCGCGCTCCAGCGTGATGAGTCGCGCGGCGCCCACTTCAAGCCCGATTTCCCCGAGCGCAACGACGAGCAGTTCCTCAAGACCACCAAGGCCAGCTTCACCGGCCAGCCCGCCGGCCCTCGCATCGAGTACGAGCCAGTCGATATCCAGTTCATCAAGCCCCGTCCGCGCCGCTACGACGCCGCCAAATAAGCAAAGGGAGACTGACAATGGCAAACAAGACCGTATCTCTGGAAATCAAGCGCCAGGCCAGCCCCGATGATCCCGCCGTTTGGGAGACATTCGAGCTCGATTGGCGTCCCGGCATGAACGTCATCTCCGCCATGATGGAGATCGCCGCCAACCCGGTGACCGCCGCAGGCCGCCCCACCACGCCGGTCACCTACGACTCCAACTGCCTTGAGGAGATCTGCGGCTCCTGCGCCATGCGCATCAACGGCAAGGCCCGCATGGCCTGCTCCGCGCTGATTGACAATCTTGACCAGCCCATCCGCGTGGAACCGCTCTCGAAGTTTCCCCTGGTGCGCGACCTCCAGGTGGATCGCTCGGTCCTGTTCGAGAATCTGAAGGCCGTCCAGGCCTGGGTTCCCATCGACGGAACGTACGATCTGGGTTCCGGTCCGCGCGTCTTCCCGCAACAGCAGGAGGCCAGCTACCCGCTTTCCAACTGCATCAGCTGCACCTGCTGCATGGAGGTGTGCCCGCAGTTCAATGAAGACACTGGCTTCGTCGGCGCGGCCACCATCGCCCAGGTCAAGCTCTTCAACAATCACCCCACTGGCAAGGTCCTGAAGGAAGAACGCCTGCGCGCCCTGGCCGGCGACGGCGGAATTCAGGAGTGCGGCTTCGCCCAGAACTGCGTCGAGGTCTGCCCCAAGCAGATTCCCCTCACCAACGCCATCTCCGACATCAGCCGCGACGTGCTTCTGCAAAAGGCCAAGGACCTGCTGCGCAGTTAGCAGCCACCAATCAGTTTTTTACAGCTTGTATCGGCACCAACTGGGTGAGAAACACGAACCCCGCAGTTTTACCGCCTGTATGAGCACCAACTGGGTGAAAAACAGGAACTCCGAAGTTTTACTGTTTGTATCAGAACCAACTGGGTGCCCCATCCATTCTGCAGTCTCATCGCAGAATGGGTGGGAAAGCATGAACTCCTTAGTTTTGGCGGTGGCCCCGGTTTCAAAAGGGATTCTATTAAGTTGAGGGTGCCCCCGGTCCCTCGCAGTTGGGGAACGGGGAGAGGGAGTTGAACTGGCCGGGTGCCCCAGGTCCCGCTTTTGGGACCTGGTAAAGCACAACACTCAACCGCAACACACGAATCAATCAACGGCCATTCACTCCCAGACCGCAACCCCGCCAACCGCCTTGTCCATCAGTGCCAGCGCCTCGGCCGGCAGCTTCACCCCCACCGCCTTCACATTGTCCGCAATCTGTTCCGGCCGCGAGGCGCCAATGATAGCCGACGCCATCTCTGGCCGGCGCAGCACCCAGGCCAGCCCCATTTGCGCCATCGTCAGCCCCAGATCGGCGGCAATCGGCTTCAGTTGCGCCACCGCTTCCAAAATATAGTCCGACCGGAAGTGCCGCCCGGCCGTCTCCATGAACCGGTTCATCTCATCGCTGGCCGCGCGGCTGTCGGCCGGAGGCGGCTGCCCCGGCGCATACTTCCCGGTCAGCACGCCGTGCGCCAACGGTGAAAACGCCAGGTTGCCGATTCCGTGCCGCGCACACGCCGGAAACACCTTCCCTTCCGGCTTGCGCCACAGCATCGAGTACTGCGGCTGGCTCGAGCAGAACGGCGTCAGCCCATGTGCGCCGGTAATCGCCGCCGCCGCGTCAATCTGCTCGCCGGTCCACTCGCTGAACCCGATGGCCCGCACCTTGCCTGCCTTCACCGCACGGTCCAGGGCCTGCATCGTCTCTTCCAGCGGTGTCTCCTTGTCGTAGCGGTGGCACTGGTAGAGATCGATGAAGTCCACGCCCAGCCGCTCCAGCGACCGGTCCAGCTGCTTCTCGATCTGCACCGCCGAGAGCCCCCGGTCCGGCTCGTCGCCCACCGGGAAATAGAGCTTGGTGGCCACCATGAAGCGGTCGCGCGGATAGGCCTTCAGCGCCTCGCCCAGCACGCGCTCTGCCGCGCCGGCGCCGTATTCGTTGGCGGTATCGAAGAGCGTAATGCCGTGATCCACGGCGGCATGGATGCAGCGAATCGCCTTCTCATGCCCAATCCCCCCAGCCACCGTCAGCCAAGTGCCAAAACTCAGTTCCGAAACTTCCAGAGGTCCATTTCCCAATCGCCGGTATTGCATGCTTTCCCCTTTTCATTCGGCATCGCTCCATGCCGTTTTGAGCCCGCAGTTCTGTCGATTCAAACCCATCGTCCCGCGGCGTATGATGGCGTGGACGTCGACCAGCACGCCCAGTATTGAAGTCAAAAAAAGGAAACTTCGTATGCATGTGAGTGTACAGTTGCACCGGATTCTTGCGCTGTGTTGCGCGGCCTTCGCATCCTGCGCCTTTTCCGCCGCTCAACAGGCAAACGACCCGCAGGCCGCTCCCTACAGTTTGGAAGTCAATGTCAACCGCGTCCTGGTGCCGGTGGTGGTTCGCGACAAGCAAGGCCACACCGTGAGCGGCCTCAAGCAGGAAGACTTTCAGGTTCTCGACAACGGCAAGCCGCATCCCATCTCTTCCTTCCAGATCGAGCAGCGCGGCGTCCCGGCAACAAGCGCGCCCGGCGGTCCGGAAGCCACGCAGCAGGCGCCCGCCAGCGCGGCGCCGCCAGCGCCGGCCCTGCCCAAGCGCATCGTCGTCTTCCTCTTCGACGACATTCATATGGGCGTTGAAGACCTGGCCCACGCCCAGCAGGCCGGCGTACAGGCGCTGCCCGGCGCTTTGGCGGGATCGGATATGGTAGCCGTGGTCTCGGTATCCGGAAAGACCAACAGCGGAATCACAAACGATCACGCGACGCTGCGGCAGGCGATCATGAGCCTGCGCCCGCAACCCATCTACCGTACCGACGCGATGGCCTGCCCGATTATTGACTACTACCAGGCCGACCTGATCCTCAACAAGCGCGACCCCATGGCACTTCAGGACGCCATGCGCAAGGTGCTCACCTGCAATCCAGGCCTCGATGCGCAGCGCGACATGGCAGTGGCTCAAACCCAGGCGGAGTCGGCGGCCCGGCGCACCCTGAGCGTGGGCGAGCAGGAGATCATGACCACCTACGCCAATATTGCCGAGTTTGTACGCAGGATGGCCAAACTGCCGGGGCAGCACACCATGATCCTCATCTCCTCCGGCTTTCAGCCCGTCGAGCAGCAGGCGCGAACTGCCGAATCGCGGCTCATGGACCTTGCGGCGGCGTCCAATGTCACCATTAGCGCTCTGGATGCGCGCGGCCTGTACACGACAGAGTGGACCGCCAGCGAACGCAGCCCCGCTTTGTCCGGGCCGAGCCTGCAGCAGAACTCCGACTACAAGCAAACCACCATGAAGCTGGCCGAGGACTCCATGGGCGAACTGGCCGACGGCACCGGCGGCGCCTTCTTCCACAACCGCAACGATCTCGACGCGGGACTCAAGGAACTGGCTGAAGCGCCTGAGACGCTCTATATCCTCGAACTCTCACTCGGCAACGAGAAGCCCGACGGGACCTATCACCGCTTGAAGGTGACCGTGGATCGCAGCGACGTTGAGGTCCAGGCCCGCCGCGGCTACTTTGTGCCCCGGCCGGAGAAGAACAAGAAGTAGAGGTTAAGCGCCCTCACGGATACCCAAGCCAGGGTGGGATGGCTTGATGCACGCCTTCAAGCAACCACGAAAGCGTGATGGCTCTCGATCCGCAAACTGCCTTGACTCACTGCGGCGCAGGCGTGTCGCTGAGAATTCGCGTTGTCGCGGCAAAGCGGTGGTAGCCGGTAAACAGGGTCTCGTTCAGCCACTCCGTCGGCACATCTCCTGCGATGTCTTGCCCCTCGCTGGCCGCCAGAGAGAAGGCCAGGCTGCGCACCGGGCAAATGAAGGTGCTGCCGCCAATCTCCACCGGGCCATACTGCACCAGCATGTCGGCCCTCTTGAACAACGGGTTGTCTTTTGTGTCGGCTTCCATGGTGATGCGCAGGACGGTCCCGCTGGCCGCATCCAGCCACAGCGAGCCGTGATACCCCGGCCTGATGCGCAGGATCGTGGCGTTGGTCGTGCCCACGCCGCTTTGCTGCACTCCAATGCTGGCAGTGCCCCTGCTCCCGCTGCGCGTGGCCACGCCGGCAAGAGCCGCCTGCCGCTGCAGAGTGCCGATGAGCTCGAAGTGCGATGCGGATTTGGGTACCGCATAATGGAAGACTGCTATCGCCCCCGCCGCGCTCTGTTCCCAGTGGCTCCAGGTCACGCTGCCTTTCGTTGAGTCGGCCAGGATCATGCCCAGCGTGGTGCCGAACTCGCCCCCGGAAATCAGGCCGATCTGCTCCTTCCACACCGCGGAGCCCTGCGCCGGCGGCTGATTCTCGCGTTCGTCGCGGACCGAGATCTCCCGGTTGGTCGTGTCCACCCGGTGCAATCCCGCGCGCACCGGCCAGGCGCCTTTCTTCTCTACCTGGGGACTGTCGTCGTAGCGGTTGATGGTCCGGGTGGCAAGAAAATTGGGCAGGCGCGGCAGGGTTTGCGCCACGTAGTTCCGCGCCGCTTCCAGCATCCAGTGCTGGGCCGCCTCATCGGCAGCGGCGGTGGCCGGCAGTTCGCTGGCCGGCAGATCCAGAAACGCCGATTGATCGGCCAGCAATTGCAGCGCCAGTGCTGCTTTGGAGCCCGCCCCCAGATGCGCTTCCAGCCTGCCCAGCGTCGCCTCGCTCAGCCGCTCGGAGAGCTCCGTGCCGCCGATCAGCCGGGCCATCTCCGCATCCTTCTTGTGCGCCGCGCTGGCCGCGCTTACCGCCTGCTCCAGTTGCGCCACGGTCTGGCGCTTTTCCGCTCCCGCCGCAAGCGCCATGGATGCCAGAACCACCAGAAGAATCAACCGCCGCATTCCGCCGCCCCTTCTCATGCACTACTTATGTTAGACGTGGCGTCGCTGTTCCCAGACTCCGCGGGTTAAGGATGGAATAAACCAGGCTGCCGAACGCTCATACTGATCCGGCCAGAAAGGATTATGAGGAAACTGGGTGCCCCACCCTCGCCGCGCCGTTGTTTTTGCGGCTAGGGTGGGATCACATGTTCCATTTCAATCTGGCCGGATCAATAGGATCAGCCCGCCCATTCGGCCAGGGCAATTGCATGAACTTTCTTTGTTGCCGAACCGGGTTCAGTATGCCTTTTGAGCGAGATTGTTCCGGCTCGGCTCCCGGAGGGAGCCGGCGAGAATAGCCCAGGGCGAAGCCCTGGGAATGCGTTTTGTGGGGATGAACACGCCCCGGAGGGGCGGATCGAATCCTGATGAAGAACAGGATCGCTGTTCATACAATTGCCCCGCGCATTCGGCGGAGGGCAGCGGCTTGCCTCTCACGAGTACGTACAATCGCTCTCATAAAGTACGCCCCAAATCAGTTTGCTTGCGGCTGCAGGTTTACGCCTTTCAGCATCAGCCATACGCCAACCAGGAATTCAGCCACGGCGATAGGCGCCCAGCCAAGTTGCAGCACCCTGGCTGGATGCGGGAAGACCAGAGAGGCAAGGCAGGTGATCGTCACCAGCGCAGAGCTGCATAACCCCAAGATCGAAAGAACCTTGGGAAGATAGGACGATCTGACGAACAGATAAAAGAAGAGCACGGACCCCATGCTGAAGAACAGGCCGGCAATGGTGAACGCATCCGCATGCACCGCCGAACGCACATTCATCAGAAGCGACGGCTGATTTGCGCCCAGAGCATTCAGGTAATCGGAGCCCATGAACGCCCGCAAGACAATGAAGCTGAAAAGACACTCGATTCCGAAGATCGTGGCTTCTACGATTCTGAACAGGAGGGCGAGCAGCGCCAGATTCCTGTTGATCGGTTTGAGGGTTACATAGAGTCCCATCGCCAAGAACACCGTGCACAGGCTGCCGACTAGCATGCTGGACAATCCGATGCGATAGAGCAGCTCCGCTCCCATGATCCTATGGGCGGTCTCCACGAAATTCCCGGGGACTTCAAGACGGTTGGCAATCGTGACGCCCAAACCATAGGCAACATCAACGTACAGATACATGAAGCCGGCCAATTTTGCCCACCTGATCTGTGATTTGTCGCTATCGGAGTTTGTCATTTCAGCTCCCTTCTTTTGGATGCTCGTTCTGCATCGCAGGCCCGGCGCTGATTGCCAGCGGCGCGGCATTGGTCTTCATGACGCGCGCCGTCATCCCCTCGCTGCGCGGGTTCATTCGCTCCACCGCTGAGCGTTGACGCTGAACAGGAGAAGCATAATGGCTTTGTGCAGCGTTTGTGTGATCCGGCAACGGAAGAAGTCCAATCTGAGTTACTGGTGGCTTCAACGCATCGCTCTGCGGAAACCTGTACAGCGGAGCCTGGGTGCCCCACCCTCGCCGCGTATTTGTTTTTGCGGCTAGGGTGGGATACCAGAGAACCACTCTACAGAAACAGGAAAAATGCTCTGGGTCTTTGACAGCGTGAATTGGTACCAACTCCGTGCCCCATCCATTCGCCTTTTTTCTGGCGAATGGGTGGGAAAGCACAAATCTCAAAGGTTCGAAATCACGTTGTCAAAAACCTAGTTCAGCGCCTGCACCGTCCCCTTGCCCAACAACGCCTCCATCCGCTCTACCCAACCCCTGTCCGCCGCCACGCTCATCCCTTCCGGCTCCAGGATCACCGCGTATTCGCCCTTCTTTTCCAGGTGCACCATCACCTTGCCCGGCCCCGGCGCGGCATCGGCCGCACTCTTCAGTTCGGTGAACATCGCCTCGCTGGCCAGGTCCAGATTGATGCGGATGCGCACCCCTCCCGGCAGTTTCACCTGCACCTCCTCCAACGCCACAATCGAACTCACCGAAATCTTCGGCGCCGAGTCTTCATCGCCCATCAGCACGCCGCGCACCAGCACCGGCGCCTCCATCTTCAACTGCCCTGAGAGCCGCTCGTAGTCGCGCGAAAAGCAGATCAGCTCGATCTTGCCGCTCGCGTCCTCCAGCGAGGCCATCGCGTACTGCTTCTGGTCCTTCTTGCTCTTCTGCACGCGCAGCCCCAGGATCATGCCCGCCACTTGGATTTCGTCTGCCGGGTCCGTCTGCTGGCCCCAGCGCCGCTCCGGCGGCTTGCGCTCAAGCGCCTCGGCCGCGGAGATCACGCCCGTCAGGTTGCGCAGCTTCTCGGCGTACTTATCCAGCGGATGACCGGAAACAAAAAAGCCCAGCACTTCTTTTTCGTTGGCCAGCCGTTCGCCTTCTTCCCAGTCGGCCAGCTTGGGCAGATCGTCGCCGCCGCGTGCCGCCTTGGGTCCTTCATCGAACAGGCCGAACAACCCGCTCTGGCCCCGCTCCGCGTCCTTTTGCGCCTTCTGCGCCCGCTCCATCGCCCGGTCCACCGAGGCCATCAGCGGCGCGCGCTTGCCCAGCGCGTCCAGCGCGCCGGCCTTGATCAGCGATTCGATCACCCGCTTGTTCATCACCCGCAGATCGACCTTCTCGCAGAACTCCCACAGGCTGGTGAACCGCCCGCCCACTTCCTCGCGGGCCTTCATGATGGACTCGATCGCGTTCCCGCCAACGTTCTTCACCGCCGCCAGGCCAAAGCGGATCGCTTCGCCTTCAGGCGTTATATGCGGCGTGAACTGCGCGCCGGAAATCTGCACGTCCGGAGGCTCTACCTGGATGCCCATCTCCTTGCACTCGGCAATGTACTTCACCACATTCTCCGGCTTCGAGGTTTCCGAAGTCAGCAGTGCCGCCATGAACTCCACCGGGTAGTGCGTCTTCAGGTAAGCCGTCTGGTACGAAACCAGCCCGTAGGCCGCTGAGTGCGACTTGTTGAAGCCGTATCCGGCAAACTTCTCCATCTGGTCGAAGACTTCGCCCGCCGTCCCCTTGGGATGCCCCAGCGCCTCAGCGCCGCTCATGAAGCGGTCGCGCTGCTTGGCCATTTCCTCAGGCTTTTTCTTGCCCATGGCCCGGCGCAGCAGGTCGGCTTCGCCCAGCGAGTAGCTGGCCAGCACGTTGGCGATCTGCATCACCTGCTCCTGGTAGACGATCACCCCCAGCGTCTCCTTGAGCACACCCTCCATCTCCGGCAGCATGTACTCCACCTTGCGCCGCCCCCACTTGCGCTCGATGAAGTCGTCGGTCATGCCGCCCTGGATCGGGCCCGGACGGAACAGCGCCGTCAGCGCCGTCAGATCCTCGATCTTGTCCGGCTTGTAGCGCCGCAGCATGTCCCGCATCCCGTTCGACTCGAACTGGAAGACGCCCGAGGTCAGCGCGCATTGAAACACCTTCTTGTAGGTCTCCGCGTCGTCCAGCGGAATCGCCTCGATGTCCACCTTCACGCAGCGGCTCTTCTCGATCAGCTTCAGGCAATCGTCGATCACCGTCAGCGTGGTCAGCCCCAGGAAGTCCATCTTCAGCAGGCCCATCTTGTCGATCGCCTTCATGTCGTAGGCGGTCACAATTTCATCGTTCTTGGTCTTCACCACCGGAACCAGCTCGGTGAGCGCGCGCGGCGCAATCACCACCGCCGAGGCGTGCACGCCCGACCCGCGCACCAGCCCCTCCAGCTTCTTGGCCGTGTCCAGCAACTCGCGAATCTGCGGGTCGGTGTCGTACGCCTTGCGCAGCTCCGGCACCTCTTTCAGCGCCGTGTCCAGCGTCATGCCGATCGTCGCAGGAACCAGCTTGGCAATGCGGTCCACGTCGCCGTAGGGCATGTCCAGCGCCCGCCCGCAGTCCTTGATGGCCGCCTTGGCCGCCATCGTGTTGAACGTGATGATCTGGCTGACCTGCTCGCGGCCGTACTTTCGCACCACGTAATCGATCACCTCGCCCCGCCGGTTCTGGCAAAAGTCCACGTCGATATCGGGCATGGACACGCGCTCCGGGTTCAGAAAGCGCTCGAACAGCAGCACGTTCTGCATGGGGTCGATGTTGGTGATGCCCATCGAATAGGCCACCAGCGATCCGGCGCCCGATCCGCGGCCCGGACCCACCGGAATCCCGTTGTCCTTGGCGTACTTGATGAAGTCCCACACAATCAGAAAGTAGCCCGAGTACTTCATCTGCCGGATGATGCCGATCTCGTAGTTCAGCCGCGCCTCATACTGCGCCACCGGCGTGCGCAACTGGCCTTTCATCTCCAGGGTCCGCACTGCCGTCTCCAGCCGCACCTTGAAGCCCTGGCGGCACACCTCCTCGAAGTAGCTGTCGATGGTGTGCCCTTCCGGCACCGCGAACTGCGGCCACGGATTGTCTACCTTGTGCAGCTTCAGGTGGCAGCGCTCGGCAATCTCCATGGTCCGCGCCATCACTCCCGGCGAGTCCGGAAACAGCCGCCCCATCTCCTCGGCGCCCTTCACAAAAAACTGGTCGCTGTCGAAGCGGAAGCGCTCCTTCTCATGCACCTTGGAGCCGGTCTGCACGCAAAGCATCACGTCGTGGGCGTGCGAGTCCTCGCCGCACAGGTAGTGCGAGTCGTTGGTCAGCACCAGCGGAATCTCCAGCTCCCGCTCCAGTTGGAACAGGCCGCTCTGGATCCGCTTCTCGTCTTCCAGCCCCTGGTCCTGGATCTCCAGGTAGAAGTTGCCCTTGCCGAAGATGTCCTGGTAGCCCAGCGCCGTTCCCTTGGCCCGCTCGTAGTTGCCCGCCATCAGGTCTTCGCACAACTCGCCGCTCAGGCAGCCCGACAGCCCGATCAGCCCCTTGGCGTGCGCCGCTAAGTATTGTTTGCTGATGCGCGGCTTGCGGTAGAACCCGTGCAGCGAGGCCTCGGAGGTGATCCGGATCAGGTTGCGGTAGCCCTCTTCGTTCTCCGCCAGCACCAGCAGGTGGTTGTAGTGGTCGTTCTGCGCCTCGGCGCGGTGATCCTCGTTCTTGCACACGTACAGCTCGCAGCCCAGGATCGGCTTGATTCCCTTGGCCTTGGCCGCGTCAAAAAAATGCACCGCCCCGTAGATGTTCCCGTGGTCGGTCATGGCGACAGAGGCCTGTCCCAGCTCCGCCACCCGTTTCACCAGCTTTTTGACGTCGCATGCCCCGTCCAGCAGCGAGTACTCCGTATGCAAATGCAAATGCGTAAATTCAGCCATGGCTATAGTCGATTCTAGTCTCTGGGGCGGGTTCGCATCCCACTCAAATCCCCTTCAGAAATCCCGCCAGCCTGAGGAAAACGGGGGCGCATCTCTCCCGTCCATGCTTTTCCGACTCTCCCACCGCATACACTGGGTGCCCCATCCTTCGCGCATTTTGCGAAGGGTGGGAAAGCAGCCAAGCCGAAATCAGATCAACCAAAAATCCGTCCCCCAGCGTAAACTTCTCCTGTCATGCCCAAAGGACTAGTCCGTTACCAGGAATGTGGAACCTTCCACTTCCTGACATTCAGTTGTTACCGAAGACTCCCACTCTTGGGCAGCGCCACAGCCTACGCCGTCTTCGAAGAACGACTGGAGTTAGTCCGGCAGCGCTACGAGTTTGTCGTTGCGGGTTATGTACTCATGCCCGAGCATGTCCACTTACTCGTCAGCGAGCCGCGCAGTGCGTCTCTGGCAACCGCACTGCAAGTTCTCAAGCAGCAGACATCAAGCAAACTGAAGCCTCCCGCAAGCCCACAATTCTGGCAGCGCCGCTACTACGATTTCAATGTATGGAACGAAGAGAAGACCCCGGAGAAGCTCCGCTATATGCACCGAAACCCAGTCAGGCGGGGCTTAGTGGCGAAACCAGAAGATTGGCCCTGGTCCAGCTTCCGCCATTACGCCACAGGCATGGTGGGCACAGTCGAGATCGAGTCCCATTGGACAGCCTGGAGACGCGAACATGAAGGAAGTCTGCCAACGGCTAAGTGATGATCCCGCTGTTCCACATCCAGCCTCATGCTCTCCCACCCTTCGCAAAATACGCGAAGGATGGGGCACCCAGTGTATGGGCTGAGCAAGAAGAAACTTGGGTGGGCCACCCGCCCTTGTATCACACACTTGGTCGACTGCCCGAACCGGGAACCGCCCACAGATTCTGCTGAAGAGGCGTTTTTCCCTCCCGGACTTCCTGGTGATGAAGAGGAGTTTGGTACCATGAATCCATGTTTTGGACGTGGCTTACCCCTGACCAGTGGTCTGCATTTGGGACGGTCCTTAGTGCTGCCGTCGCCGCACTAAACCTCATCGTGGTTATTATATTGGTGAGATATAACAAGAAAACCATTGAAATATTGAGGGAACAATCGACAGACACGCGAGCCCAAGCGCAAGTTGCACTGGAAACTCTCTCCCAGCTACAGGAAGATAGAAGGCTGCTTGGAGGGAGACGAGTCCTTCGAGCATATGGGCGGCTTCAGGACCTCAACGACATTATGCTCATAATACGAGGGGAGATCGATAAGGATCTTTTCACAGCAAAAGACCATAACCCACTGATGCCAGACGACTGGCATGAGATTAGTTCAGCTGTAATGGAATCTTGGCCCCAAGGGATAGAAATGACAGCCCTACTCGAAAGAAAACTTCGGGAGATTCAAATGGACATTTCATTTCTTTGCAAACCAATAACTCAAAAATCGACAAAGGAAGGCATAAACCATCTAGGCTCATTACTTTCCGAAGCACTGGAGCTAGTGCGTGAACTCGGACCAGGTCTTCTCAAGCATGTAATCGAGGCGGGTGGCCCCGATCTCGGTAGTCAATCTAAACCACGCTGAGGGTGCCCCCGGTCCCTCGCTTTTGGGGACCGGGGATGTAGGACGGCAGACGCCGGGTGCCCCAGGTCTCGCCTTTGAGACCTGGGAGTGAACCCAGCCCTTTACCCTAAAACACCAAGCGCCTTGACCAACTGCGGCCCGTCAACGTCGCGTGGCAGCTTCATGCGGCCAGTATTTCTTCACGCACAAAGTGCAGCCGGATAATCTTCGGCGCTTCCATGGTCTCGTCGAAATAACAGGCTACGGCGTCCTTCACCATCGCGCGTATCTCATCCAGGGTTTCTCCCTGGGTATGGATGCCATACCCAAGCGCGGTAGCGACATAGCCTCCATCCGCCTCGTCTTCCCGCACCTCAAAAATGATCTCTCTCATCAAGGGAAGACCTCTCCTGTTTGGATAAATGCTACACCGCACCCAGGCTCATAACAAGCCGGGCTGCACCATGTCTAGTTTTCAGACTTGGGAGGGCGCGAGCCCCTCAGAGATTTATCCTCTTGCAGGATGAATGCTTAGGTGCCCCACCTTCGCCGCGTATTTGTTTTTGCGGCTAAGGTGGGCAAGCCGGGTGCCCCAGGTCCCGCTTTTGGGACCTGGGAAAGCACGAACTCCTCGTTGATTTGTCATCCTGAGCACCTGAGCAAAGTGAAGGGAGTCGAAAAACCTGCGTATCCGCCTCCTTCCAGCCCACAAATCCCCGTGCCCCATCCTTCCCGCTTATTTCTGCGGGAAGGGTGGGAAACCACGAATTCCACCCCACCCCACCCGCGCCTTTCGCAACCTTGCCGCAGGCCTCTATCCCGACCGCAATGCTTTGCAGAAAATAACCCTCCCCAGGCGCAAACTATTTCCAGAGAACCGGCGAAACCTCGCCTTGCGAGAGCGAAATCATGCGCAACATCACTGTATCCGTCCGCGACGAAACCTATCGCACGGCCCGTGTCTGGGCGGCCCAGCGCGATACCTCCGTATCCGCGGTCGTGCAATATCTCCTTGAAACCCTGCCCGGAATTCCCAAGGCCGCGCGCGCCTTCCCGGAGCCCTACCCGCTCCCCGCCAAGGGCAGCCCCGTCCAACCGCCGGCCTCAAAAGAATCATGACGTTTTTTGCAGGTGAAACTGTGAAACGGCACCTAACTTATTCAAAATAAAAGAGCATTTCAGAAAACCTCACAGAAACACTCAACCATTTCCTCTGCGGCCGACACGGCAAGCCGGTTTGAGGCACAGAAAAGCCGGGGCCAGAGCCCCGGCTTTTCCTGTTGCAGAGCAGTTTGGCTAGTCGATGGTCTGCTCGAGGCGCAGGTCGCGCGAGGAGGCGCCCACGCTGACGGTGCGCTTGCCGGTTGCGGTGATCCACTTGCCGTCCTTGGTGGACCAGTATTGCAACTGGCGCTCGGGCACGTGGACGGTGACGGTTTTGGCTTCGCCGGCGGCCAGGCGGACGCGGTCAAAGCCGGCCAGGGAACGCACCGGGAACTGCACGCCGGCGGGGACCTCACTCGGCGCGCCCAGGTAGACCTGGGGAACCTCGTCGCCGGCCATCTTGCCGGTATTCTTGATGTTCACCTGAACGTCGAGGCCGCCATCGGAGGCTTTTTCGATCTTCAGGCCGGAGTAGGTGAAGGTGGTGTAGCTGAGGCCGTGGCCGAAGGCAAAGAGAGGAGCGATGTTCTCCTTGTCGAACCAGCGGTAGCCCACGTTGACGCCCTCGCTGTAAGTGGTCTTTCCGTCGACGCCCTTCTTGGAGCGCTCGGGGAAGCGGGGATCGGTGGCGGCGTAGTCTTCCAGCCGCTTGGCCCAGGTGACCGGCAGGCGGCCGGCAGGGCTGGTCTTGCCCAGCAGCAGGTTGGCCGTGGACCAGCCGCCCTCATCGCCGGGCCACCACATCTCCAGGATGGCCTTCACCTTGTCCGCCCAGGGCAGGGCCACAGGCTGGCTGGTGTTGAGCACCACAATGGTGTTGGGGTTGACCGCGGCCACTTCTTCCACCAGCTTGTTCTGCTCGCCGGGAAGGCCGAAGACCGGCTCCAGGCGGGTCCACACAAAGACCACCGCAACCTTGGCGCTCTTGGCGGCGGCAATGGCGGCTTCGTGATCGGCCGTGCGCTTTTCCGGGGTGTACCAGTTGAGGCGCACCTGCACCGGAGCGTTGGAGCTGTCGGGGCTGGTCTTGACTTCGACGGCGTGCGGCCCGGCGGTCAACTCAACCGCGCGGCGCACATTGTCCAGCTTGTCGGTGGTGGGAATGGCGTTGTCCTGATTGGCCTGCAGGATGTCTCCATGCACGCCGCCCTGGAAGGCACCGGTAGCGGCCAGGCGCTTGCCGTCGAGAATGATGCTGGCGTTGGTGCCCATGGCCTGCAGATACAGCCAGTAGGTGCCGGCGTGGGGCGCGGTCAGCGAACCCTTCCAGGCGACGACGGAGTTGGGGGCCAGGGCATGGGCGCCGGTGAAGTTGAGTTCGGCGTCGGTTTGCGCCGCGCCGGAACCGGTGCGCTCCAAGCCGGGCTTGCCGTCGTGGCTGAGCGCGCTGGCCGGAACCGGAACCCCGGTCATGTCGTCGTCCACGGCAAACTTGATGTTGGCGTCGCCGGAGATCTTCCTGAGGGCGGCAAGCGGGCCAACCTGGCGTGAGGGCAGGCCGACAGAACGCTCGCCGTTGATGCCGATGGCGTCCACCTGCAGGGCGGTGGGTCCAATGAGAACCACGGAATTGAGATCGGCGGCTTTCAGGGGCAGCGCGCCGCCGTCGTTCTTGAGCAGCACAGCCGCATCTTCGCCGGTCTTCTCGATGATCTTGGCGTTGGCTTCGATGGCCTGGGGCGTAACTTCGTGCTTGGATTCGCCGTCCAGGTAGCCGAAGTGGACGATCTCATAGAGAACGCGTCCGGCAGCGCGGGTAATGGTGGCTTCGCTGACCAGACCATCCTTGAGGCCTTCGGTCATCTTCTCGGGGTCCAGCTTCACCCCGAAGTCGCCGCCGCCGCCCTCGCGGGCGCGCGCCGGCTCTTCGGGAATATGCCCGCCGAACATGTCGCCGATGTCGACACCCCCCGCATGAGCCGGGGGAGGAGGAGGTATGGGCTGCAAGTCAAAGAACGAAGGGATACTCCAGGCAGCGCCGGGCGTCGGTTCGCCAGGCATCTCCATATCCAGGCCGGCGTTGATGAACTTGAGGGCGTGGACCGCGCCCCAGTCGGAGGTCACAAAGCCCTTGAAGCCGATCTGATCGCGCAGGATCTTGGTCAGCGAGGACTCGTTGCCGCAGGCAAAGGTGCCGTTGAGGCGGTTGTAGGAGCACATGATGGAGGAGACGCCGGCCTTGACGGCTGCGTCAAAGGGGGCGACGTAGACCTCATGGAGAGTCTGGTCGTCGATGTAAGTACTGGTGCCGTCGGAGTCGTAGCCCACAAAGTGCTTGACCTGCGACATGACGTGCTGCGACTGGATGCCCTTGATTTCAGCTGCGCCGATCTCGCCGGTCAGGAAGGGGTCTTCGCCGAAGGTGTTGTAGCCGCGGCCAAACTCCAGATCGCGGTCGATGTTCACAAAGGGCTGAAGGGAGACGTCGATGCCCTGCGCGCGGTCCGCGCTGCCAATGGCTACGCCGTTCTCCTCGGCCATTTTGCGGCTGAAGGTAGCGGCCACGCCCATGGTGGCGGTCTGCGCCTGCGAGGGAACGCGGGTGAGCGCTCCCGGCGGCCCGTCGGCGAGCCGCAGCCCTGGAATGCCCAGCCGGGGAATGCCGCCCAGGTAGCCGGCCTGGCCCTGATAGACGGCCGGATCTTCATGCGTGCCGTCGATGAGCGTGAGCTTTTCCTTGAGCGTCATCTGGCTCAGCAACTTGTCTACCCGCGCGTCGCCGGTGACCACCGGTACGGTCTGGGCCAGAGCCATGCTTGCGCCCAGCACCAGGACCAACCCCATCACGGCGCCTTTGGCCGCGTTCCTGCCTGTTTCTCTTTTGAATGGATTCATTTGTGGCACTCCTACCGTATGTCTGGACGGATCAGCTTCCGTTGGGGACGCAGCCATCGCGACGAGTTGCTCTCCGGTCCGGCGGCTTGGAATAAAACGATTGAGCGGGCCGGAATCCAGGGGCAATCCAGTGTAGAACACCCGCTGCATGGTTGTAAGTGAGGCGATCGGCGAAGCCTTTGGGCCGGCCGGCCTGCGCTGGCTGGCCGCTCAGTAAAGCGATTTGGTAAGATGGCTTCGCCCCACTGGAGACGGATTCCGATGACCGCTAGATTGCCGTTCGTTCTGCTGAGCCTTGCGCTGCTCGCAACCACCGCGCCCGGCCAGACCGCCCCGGCCCCAAACGCCCCGCTCAGCGACGGCCACGGCGCCTACGCCACCCACCACTACCGCAACCTGTTTGCCGAGGCCGGCCATCCCAAGGCGGAGATTGACGCCAAGATCGCCGCGGCCTTTCAGCAGCTCTTCCACGGCGACCCGGCGACCCAGGCGGTCTACTTTCCCGCCGGCTCCAACGCCAACGGGCCGCTGGCCTACCTGAGCGACATTGGCAACCACGACGTGCGCACCGAGGGCATGTCATACGGGATGATGGTCACAGTGCAGCTGAATCGCAAGGCGGAGTTCGACGCGCTGTGGAACTGGGCCAGGACGTATATGTACATCAGCTCGCCAACGCACCCTTCGCAGGGGTACTTTTCGTGGTCGTGCAAACTAAGCGGGGAGCCCAACGAGGAGACGGCCGCTCCGGATGGGGAAGAGTACTTTGTCATGGCGCTTTACTTTGCCGCCAACCGCTGGGGCAACGGGACGGGCATCTACAACTACAAGGAGCAGGCCGACGCGCTGCTGACGAACATGCGCCACCACGAGGTGCGCAGCGGCATGACCAAATTCGGTCCACGCACAGTGGGCGCAGAGGTGAATGAGCAGGCCAAGATGATCCGCTTTGTGCCGGGGATGAGCAAGGACGACTTCACCGACCCCAGCTATCATCTGCCCGCGTTCTACGAGTTGTGGGCGCGCTGGGGACCGGCGCCCGACCGGGCCTTCTGGGCGCAGGCGGCCGAAGTGAGCCGCGACTTCTTTGAGAAGGCTACGAATCCCGGGACCGGCCTCAATCCGGACTATGCGAACTTCGACGGCACGCCCCATCCAATCAAGTGGAATCAGTACGCCGGCGACTTCTCCTTCGACTCCTGGAGGACGCAGAGCAACTGGTCGGTGGATTGGTCATGGTGGGCCAAGGACCCGCGGGAACGCACCTTGAGCGACCGCACCCAGGCCTTCTTCTCCTCGCAGGGGATCGACAGCTACGCCGACCAGTTCACGCTGGAGGGCGTTCCGCTCTCCAAGCGCCACTCGACCGGGCTGGTGGCAACCAGCGCCGTGGCCAGCCTTGCCGCTACCCGGCCGGTGAAGGACAGGTTTGTCGATGAGCTATGGAAGGCGCCCATCCCCAGCGGGCATGAGCGCTATTACGACGGTATGTTGTACATCATGAGCCTGATGCACGCGTCGGGGAACTTCAGGATCTGGGCGCCGCGGTGAAGCGCTCGCAAGAAGAATTTGTCGATTCCGGCCATGGAGTTCATGTAATATTGGGCAAACCTGTCTCCTGACTCTTCCCTGTCTGGGGGAAAGAATCTCTATACCAAATCTACGGGGGGCTATTGCGAATCAATCGAGTTTGTGCGTCTGCGTTCACACAGCGGCCGAGTGAACCTGGCTTTGTCGATGACATCCGCCTCAGCTGCATTTCCATTCTGGCTATGCTCTGCTTTCTCGTACCGCAACTGGCGCATGCGCAGGATGCGGGGACCGCGGTCGGCAAGGACCGCGCGCTGCAGATGAGCAATTCGACGGATGCCGGGACCGGAGTGACGGCAAGTGCCCCTGACAAGCCGCCCGTGGAGAGTGAACTTATCATCGAGGGCCTGTGTTCCTACGGCAATTACAAGATATTTGCCTCAGGGTATGACGATAAGCTCTTCACGGCCGGGGTGGAATACGATCGGCATTCCTGGGGCAAATTCATGAAGGCGCAAGTTGACTATGTGGCTGAATTTCTGCCCTTCGTCCTTCTCGACAAACCGCTCCACACTGATAAATGGGGCAACCCGGTTCCGAAGAGTCAGAAGAATATCCGGGAGTACGTGCCTGGTATTGGGTTTTCGCCGATCGGTTTTCGCATGCAGTGGCTGAGCAAAAGGGCCATCAAGCCCTATCTCGAGGCCAAGGGCGGGATGCTTGGGTTCACGAAGAAGGTGCCCGCGACTCAGGCAACTTATGAGAACTTCAGCCTGCAGTCTGCCACAGGCGTGCAGGTGAAGATCAACGACCGGTGGGGACTGCGCCTGGGCTTGTTCGGTGATTTTCATTTTTCGAACGCCTTCATTGTCGATTCCAACCCTGGCCTGGACGTGATGAACGCGAGTCTGGGGTTAAGCTATCACTTTGCAAAGTAGGGCCTGAAGAAAGCGATAGCTCCCGCTGCCCTCACAAGGGGAGCGGAAGCGAGCTATCCAGCCCGGATGCGATCAGGTCGGCGCGCAGGCGGTCGACAGTCGAAAAATCAAAGGCCAGCATCCCCAGGGCCCGCGCCGCCTCCACGTTGACCGGCCTGTCGTCCAGGAAGAGAGTCTCTTCGGGGCGGGTTCCGAGTCTCTTGAGCACTAGGCGATAGATGGCGGGGGCAGGCTTGGCCATGCGCACCTGGTAGCTCCAGACCAGCACATCGAAGCGGGGCAGCCAGTCGAAGGTGCGCTCCATGTTCTCAAGCACGTTGTCGCCCATGTTGGAGAGGATGGCGGTCAACAGGCCGCGCTGCTTGAGTTGCTGCTGCCAGGCAAGCATCGCGGGATTCTGCGTGGTCCACATGCGGGCGTCCCACTGGTTCAGCTCCTCGACCCTTTTCTGGTCGGGTGGCAGCCCGGCCTGGCGAAGGAATTTCTGCCAGAAAGCGAGGCCGGTGAGCTTGCCTTCATCGTAGGCGTGGCGGTCGGCCCAGTAGAGGCTCTCGAAGCGGTCCAGAGGCAACCCGGTGATGCGCATCAGGGCGGCGTGCGCCTCGGGGTCCTGCGGTCCAGTCAATACCATTCCATAGTCGAAGACAACCGCGCGCAGGGCCAATGAACCTCCAGGACGTCCATGCAATGTGGAAAGGGACGCCTGTATCCATTGTGCATGATCGGCCTGCCCTCATTTCACGGTCGTCTCATGGGCGGTGACTAGCGAATCAGCAAGTCATGCACCGCGGCGGCAAGAAACAGGACTGCCACGACCGCCAGAACCCAGGGACCCTGCTTTTGAAGCACCTGAAGGAAGGCTCTCTGCAGCTCTTGCAGCTTTTGGCGATCAATCATGGAGACCGCCGCGCGATGACTCCGGCTTTTCACTCGCCATCATAGAATGGACCAATGCGGTTTTCGCAACGAACGAACTGGAATACGGAAGAAAGCGAGCTGGCGCACGCCCATAGGCAGCGCGTGCAGGCCGGCCTGCCGATCGCAGACCTGACCGCCTCCAATCCCACCCGCTGCGGCTTTGCCTATGATCGCGGACTGCTGGCGGCGCTCAGCGATCCCCAGGCGCTGGACTATGATCCGCAGCCCAGGGGAGTGCTCGCGGCGCGCCAGGCGGTTTGCCGCTACTATGCCCGGCACGGCGTGGCGCTGGACCCCAGGCAGATTGTGCTCACCACCAGCACCAGCGAAGGCTACAGCTTTCTCTTTCGCCTGCTCTGCGATGTGGGCAGCGAGATTCTGGTTCCTCAGCCCGGCTACCCGCTCTTCGACTTTCTGGCCGTGCTGGACGATGTGCGGCTGAAAAATGCCTCGCTCATATACGACCACGGCTGGCAGATTGACCCGGAGGGGTTGCGCCGGGCCATCACGCCGCAGACGCGCGCCATTGTGCTGGTGCACCCCAACAACCCCACCGGGCACTTTACCAAGCCCTGGGAGGCGGAGGCGCTGGCGCGGTTGTGCCGGGAGCACGACCTCTCGCTGATTGTGGACGAGGTCTTTCTGGACTACGGGCTGGGCAATGGAGCGAGGAGCTTCGCAGCCGGCCTGGAGGGGGTGCCGGTCTTCGTGGTGAGCGGTCTGAGCAAGATTGCCGGCCTGCCCCAGATGAAGGCGGCATGGATTGTGGCCACCGGGCCGGAGCGCGATGCGGCGCTGGAGCGGCTGGAGGTCATCGCCGATACCTTTCTCTCCATGAATGCGCCGGTGCAATGCGCGCTGCCGGCGTGGCTGGAGAGCCGCGAAGCGATTCAGCAGCAGATTCGTGAACGTGTCGCCGCCAACCTGGCCGAGCTGGACCGGCAACTGGCCGAGCTGCCCGTGGTGAACCGCCTGGCTGTGGAGGGAGGCTGGTACGCGGTGCTGCGCATACCGGCGCTGGAACCCGACGAGCAGACGGTCCTCGCGCTGCTGGAGCGTGGAGTCTGGGTGCAGCCGGGGTACTTCTTCGGGATGGCCGAGTCAGGCTGGCTGGTGGTGAGCCTGCTGGGGCCGGAGAGGGAATTCAGTACGGGAGTTACGGGTCTCATTGCGTACTTGGGAATGCATCAGGGTGGTAACATTACGCCGTTCTGACTTAAGGGAGCACTTTAGGTAATCATTGTATCTATTTGCAAATAATAGTGATGAAGGCTTTGTTCCTCCGCTCAGTAGTCCCCGCGCAGGAAGGGATTCCCGCTTCGCTCTGCGCCGATGGTGGTGGCGGGACCGTGGCCGGTGAGTACCTTGGTTTCATCGGGAAGCCCCAGCAGGCGGGTCTGGATCGAGTCGATGATCTGGGGAAAGTTGCCGCCCGGCAGATCGGTGCGGCCGATGCTGCCGGCAAAGAGCGTATCGCCGGCGATGAGCAGCTTGAGCGGGGCAAAGTGCAGGCAGACGGAGCCCTGGGTATGGCCGGGGGTATGCAGAACCTGGGCGGGGTAGCGCTCCAGGCCGACCAGTTGGCCATCGGCAAGCCCGGCGTCGGGGGGCGCGGTCTCCGGGGTGGGAATGCCGATCCAGGCGGCCTGATCGTCCATCATTTTCAGCAGCGGCAGGTCGTTCTCATTCAGGAAAATGGGGGCCCCCGTGAGCTTCTTGAGCTGGAGCGCACCGCCGACATGGTCGATGTGCGCGTGGGTAACGATGATCTGCTTGAGCTGGAGGTGGAGTTCGGTGAGGCGGCGGGCGATGCGGCCCACCTCGTCGCCGGGATCGATCACAATGGCCTCGCCGGCCTCCGGGTCGCCAAGGATGGTGCAGTTGCATTGCAGCGGGCCGACAGGAAAGGTCTCCAGGGTCATGGGTCTATTGTAGGGCGTTGCGGTTCGGGGCTGTGTGCTGAATGACACGGCCGCCGCGCAGAAGCGCCGGCGGCCGGGGAGTCATTCGTTTGCCCGGGTTCAGGCTAAGGCGGGCTTGCGGAAGGTGATCGCGTAGAATTTGCCATCCTTCAGCATTTCAACGTGGGTGTCGTCCATCTCCGCCGGCACCAGGTCGATCGGTACGGTTACGGCCTCCTTGCGATCTGAATAAAAGCTGCTGGTGAATGGAATCTTCTCGTAGGTGCTCTTCACGTACTCCTCGGTTTCGTCCTCGATCATCAAATGGCCGCCCGGCTTGGCTACGCGGATCATCTCGCCGACAGCCTTTGCGCGGTCGCTGAAGAAGTTGAAGCCGCCGCAGGTGAAGACCACATCGAAGCTCGAGTCGGCGAAGGGCAGGGATTCGGCGTTGCCAAGATAGAGATCCGCGTCCATATGCCAGCGGCGCAGGTTGTTCTGGCAGTTCGTGAGCATCTCGGGGGAGAGATCGAGTCCGGAGAGTTTTGTCCCGTGAGGCAGGTATTTGAAGTTGAGACCGGTGCCGACGGAGGTCTCCAGCACTGCGTCACCGGGTTTGACTTCGAGCAAACTCATATAGTTCTCGAAATACGAATCCAGGTCCACGCCTCGGAAGGCTCCGAAGACACGCTGGGTATCGTCGTAAAAGCCGCCGATGGTTTCATACAGGTGGTTGTATTTGCCGTTGTCTCCTGTCAGATCCTCTGGCCTGAGGAAGGCCGGAATTCCGTCGCGGACAGGGAAGTGCTCGCCAGAACTGCTGACCAGGACCTCGGGTCCCGATTCGGAAACCATATGCAAAGGGTTCCCGGTGAAGGGGCTTCGCAGGGTGGCGACAGTCTGCGGCCGTTCTGCCCAGGAGCGTTGCTTGACCGGGTGAAAGGCCGCCCAGATGCCCAAGAGGAGAGCTCCGCCAAGGCAGATCGAGCCGGGAACTGCTCCGGCAGGCATCTGCGGCAAAGCTGCGGGGTTGAAATGGAGAAGAATTTCCAAGCCGGCCGCCAACACACAGCCCGTGCCAAAAACAAGCGTGATGGCGCGAGATTCGCGGATCCACATCCAGGCAACGACCGCGGCAAACCAGAAAATAAGAAAGGAATGCAGGCCGGTTTCGTGAACCAGGCCGGGGCGCCACGCGATCACCAGCGCGGGAATCGCCACCGCCGCCAGCGGCAGGGGAAGCGTGGCGAGAAATCCCGTCAGCCGCGGACTGACCAGGCGGTGAAAAGTGAAAGGCAGAACGCCGAGCACTGCGGCGGCGAGCGCCCAGCCGAGATACCCAAGAGCCTGTTGCGGCCCGGTCAGCGGGACCTTGCGCCATCCGAAGATCAGGCTCGGAATGAAGCCGAAGGCCAACATCCAGAGAAAGCCGCGGCGGGGCTTTTGCGTACCAACGAACCACGCGCCCATGATGGGGCCGGTCCACTCTCCCACGTGCGAGTAGAAAAAGCCAAAAGCGAACACGCTGGCAAAAGCCAGGGCTACGATCTGCGTAGTGCGGCTGGAGCGAACTTCTGCAGGCATCTTCCGGTTCTCCTTTGCGTCAGCGCGCGCGTTCGCACGCGGTTGGTTGACCTGATGGGCCAGGTTCAGGCCTGGTTGGCGACGGGGTTGCCCTCTGAAGGTTGTGTCTTTTGAACTGCTCCTGTCTCCATGGCAGAAAGCTGCTCCAGCGCCGATTCACCCCAGTCGAGAGCGGCGCGGGTCAGCGCCATTCCCAGGCCCAGGGTGAGCATCCAGTAGGGTTTGTTCGGGTTTTGCGACTGATCTTTGCGGGCCATGCTTTCGATCGCTTCCAGGGTGGCGAGCATGCGCCGGTTTCGCTCGTTCAGCTCGCGGACGTGCGCCAGCGAGACGCCCGGCGCTGCCTGGCGGCCAAAAAACAGCTTGAGCATGAATTCATTGCGCGGCGGATCGTTCTGGAAGGGTAGGGCAAGCCACTCCCGCAAACAGGCGCGCCCGGCATCGGTCAGCGCGTACTCCTGGCGCCGCTTCCGTGGTGCGGAGGCCGGCTTGCAGGCCTCGATCAGACCTTCGGCCACGAGCCGTTTCAGCGTGGGATAGATCTGCCCGTAGCTTTCGCCCCAGAAGCTGCCAAAGTTCTCTTCAATGGCCTTGTGCAGCTCATAGCCGGAGAGATTCGGCTGGATGGAGAGGCCGCCAAGGATGACGTAGGCTGTACGGCTCCGGCTCATATAGCTGCAAGATATATCTGACAGATATTTATGTCAACAAGAATATTTGGCCAAGAAGAAATGCGGGCTCAGGGGCGGCCAGCAAAAAAGCGGCAGACCGTCTGGCCTGCCGCTTGTCGATCAATCTGGTGAAGCTGTGTGAGCGTCTATTTGCCGGACTTGGCGGGTGCTGAAACCGGAGCGGTGCGGTTCTCAAGCACCGAGCGGCTGCTGTTGGAGCGCACGTAGAGAACGGTCAGGCTGAGCGAGGTCAACATGAAGATGATCGCGGACCAGGTGGTGAGCCGGGTGAGTACGTTGGCCGCGGCGCGGGGACCGAATGCGGTCTGCGAACCCTGTCCGCCAAAAGCCCCAGCCAGGTCGGCTGACTTGCCCTGCTGCAGGAGGACAACGCCGATCAGAAACAGGCACACAATAATGTGCACGGTAACGACGAAATAGAGGAGAATCTGCATTTTCTGAGCGGCTTTCCGAGTCTGTCCGGATTCTCCGGACGAAAGAATCTTTGGTGCGGAGGAGGGGACTTGAACCCCTATGCCTCGCGGCGCCAGCACCTCAAGCTGGTGCGTCTGCCAATTTCGCCACCTCCGCACGGGTGAACTTAACAAGTATAGCAAACCATTCGGGTTGTTGGGGAGGTGGATCGGAATGTCGTGCGCAGGCGATTCCAGGTGCCGGCAACAGCGGTTTTTGGAGCATTGGATGCACTGCTCAACCGCCCAGGCGCTTCATCCAGGCGGCCAAGGCCTGCTCGTCGGCGGTACCGGCGGTTTGGGCGGACTGCACATTGCTGCGTTCGGCCTCGGCGCGGTTCTGGCTGATCTTGAACTTGCCTTCGATGCGCTGGATGGGGATGCGGAAGGCCACGATGCCGGCCAGCATCGAGCGGCGAAAATTCTCGGGCATGGCGCGCCATTTTTCGGCGAAGGCGGGTTCGTTGGCGTGGATCAGGCCGGCCAGCACGGTCTCCTTGCCGGGTTCGTCCTCGATCAGTTCCAGGGTTCCGTAGGCGTGGACGGCGATGTAGTTCCAGGTGGGGACGGAGAGCGGATCGACGTAAAGCGTGGGCGAAATGTAGCTGTGCGGACCAGAGAAGACGACCAGCACTTCGCCACCGGCGAGGGCCTGCCAGTGGCGATTGGCGCGTGCAAAGTGGCCTTCGAGCAGGCCGTCCCTGCCTTCGTCTTTGACGACAAGCGGGAGGTGGGTGGCCGTGAGGCTTCCAGTTCCCTCGTGGTTTGATTGCGGGCCGAAGAGAATGGCGAAGTTGTAGGCCCGCATGGCCTCGATGAGGATTGCGCGCTCAGTGACCTGATTGAAGCTGGGTGTGTACATGACCCTCCTGAGAATGAAACTGAACCGCCATCGCGACGGCCGTTGACGAGTCGATGCTAGAATTCCGGCCATCATGAAAAGTGGAATCCGGGCAGTGATCCGCATGGTGGCAGTGCGGCTGCTTGCTTTGTTTGCTTTGGCGGGGCTGCTTGCCGCCATCTATCTTCTCGGCGTTCGTCCACACCAACTGCGCTGGGGTGCAACGGCGGCGGAATTGGTTCGCTCCATGCCTGGAGACGGCCTGGTGCGCCACCCGACATTCTACGCGACACGAGCAATCACAATTGATGGCCGGCCGGAGGATATCTGGCCCTGGCTGGCGCAGATGGGCTATGACCGGGCCGGCTACTACGGTTACGACCTGATCGAAAATCCCGGCAGCGCAATGGGAATTCGCAGCGCCGCATCGATTCTCCCCAGGTTGCAGCATCCGAAGACGGGCGAGACGCTTCCCATCAGCGCGGTTGCCCATATGGTCTTCGGAGAAATCGAACCTGGCAGCTACCTCATCTGGAGGGCAGAAGCGGACCCGCCGGATGGAGTGTTCACGTGGGCGCTTTATCCGCTGGATGCGAACCATACGCGTTTGATCAGCCGCATACGATTGCACTACCACTGGACAGACCGGCGGCTGGCGCTCGATTTGTTTACCGAGTTCGCCGATCCAGTGGCCGTGCCCAAGATTCTGCAAGGGATAAAAGACCGGGTGGAAGGGCACACCCCTGAGGCGCTCAGCGTGCAGGCCGTGGAGATTGCAACCTGGCTCCTGGCCCTGGCAGAGTGCGCGGCGGCGTTCTGGTTCGCGCTCAGTTGGCGCCGTTGGGGACGCGCATGGATGCTGGCGCTGGGGTCGGGCTTGGTGCTGCTGTTTGCCCTTTATGGCCATGCGCCAGTCTGGTTGAGCGCTGCGCTTGCCATGTCGTGGGGGGCCGCTCTGGTCCTCACGCGCAAGGCTCAACCTCGGTGATTGTTGATTTTCATCCTGACGCCCTACTGCATCAGCGCAGAAGGTTGGTTTTGGCGAGATCGATCACCTCGTCGCTACGACCATTCAATACAGCCCGAATCATGTAGAGGCTGAATCCCCAAGCCTGGTCGGCACTGATCGTCGGCGGCATCGACAGCTCCTGCCGGTGCACAAGCACCTCAACCAAGGCAGGGCCGTCGTGCGCCAGGGCCGCGGCCAAGGCCGGGCGCAACTCTTCGGGCTTTTCCACGCGAGTACCCAAAACGCCTGCCGATTCGGCCAGTTTGGCGAAATCTGGATTGAGCAGTTCCGTGCCGTAGTCGATCAGGCCGACGGCTTTCATTTCCATCTCGACGAAGCCCAGAGCGCTGTTGCTGAAGACCACCAGCTTGACAGGCAGCCTGAGCTGGCGAAGCGTCAGAAGGTCGCCGAGCAGCATCGCCAGACCGCCATCTCCGCAAAGGCCGATCACCTGTTTGCCGGGATGGCTGGCCTGCACACCGATGGCCTGGGGCAGAGCATTGGCCATGGAGCCGTGAATAAACGATCCGATCAACCTGCGCTTGCCATTCATCTTGAGGTAGCGCGCCGCCCAGACGGTAGGCGTTCCCACGTCGCAAGTAAATACCGCATCTTCAGCCGCCAGTTCATCCAGAATTCTAGCCACGTATTGGGGATGCATGGGAGACTTGCCCGGCTCCCCTGTGGCGAGATCGTCCAGGCCCTTGCGCGCCTCTTTATAGTGGCCCAGGCAGGTATCGAGAAACGAACGGTCGGTCTTGTTTTCGATTAGGGGCAGCAACCCTTTCAGCGCATCTTTCACATTGCCGATCAGGCCCAGATCCACCGGAGTACGCCGTCCAATCTGTTCGCCGAGCCGGTCCACCTGGATGATCTTTGCGTCTTTGGGATAGAACTGCTGATAAGGGAAATCCGTCCCCAGCATGAGCAGCGCATCGCAGTTCATCATGGCGTGGTAGCCGGAAGAAAAGCCCAGCAGACCGGTCATGCCTACGTCGTAAGGATTGTCGTACTCGATAAACTCCTTGCCGCGCAGCGCATGAACGATGGGGGCCTGCAAGCGCTCGGCCAGAGCAACCAGCTCCGCATGAGCGCCTGCGCAACCCGCACCGCCGAGGATGGCAACCTTGCGCGCCTTGTTCAGAATCTGCGCCGCATTGCCGAGTTCCTTGTCCGATGGACAAAGGGTTGGGGCGCAATTCTGAATGCCGAGCGAGATTGCAGGCGAGGAACAGGCGCGCAGCGCTATATCCCCAGGAATGACCACCACCGCGACACCGCGGCGGGCAATGGCTGTACGCATGGCGATGGCCAGCACGCGCGGCATCTGCTCCGGCTGCGAGACCAATTCGCAGTAGCAACTGCAATCCCGGAATATCTGCTCGGGATGCGTCTCCTGAAAGTAGCCGCTGCCGATTTCGCTGCTGGGAATCTGCGCTGCGATTGCCAGCACAGGAACGCGGCTCCGGTGGCAATCGTAGAGACCGTTGATGAGGTGAAGATTGCCCGGTCCGCAACTGCCCGCGCAGACGGTCAGCTCTCCCGTCAGGTGAGCCTCAGCTCCGGCGGCAAATGCAGCCACCTCTTCATGCCGCACATGCAGCCACTCGATCTCTTTGCTTTTGCGGATGGTGTCGGTGAGGCCATTCAACGAATCGCCAGCCACGCCATAGACCCTCTTTATGCCCGCTTTCACGAGTGTTTCAATGAAAACCTCAGCCACTGTCTTTGCCATCGGGAACCTCTTTTCCGCAATTATCGGTTCACGAATTAACAAGCATGTGCTCAATTCGATACATGGCCGTCAGTCATCGAGACGAAGGTGTGGCTAAGTTCCTGCCTACTGGATGCGCTCGAAGCGGAAGCCGGCTTCGCGCAGGGCGTGGTTGATGACGGTGATGTGGGTGGCGCCGCGGGTTTCGAGGGTGACGTCGATGACGGTTTCGCCCAGGCTGACGCCGTAGTAGGCGCGGTTGTGGATGGTCTCCACGATGTTGGCGCGCTCGCGGGCCAGGATCTGGGTGAGCGCCAGCAGGGCGCCGGGACGATCCTGGAGATAGACGCGGATGCGCAGCAGACGGCCGTCCTTTACCAGGCCGCGCTCGATGATCTTGGCCAGCAGGGTGACGTCGATGTTGCCGCCGCACACCAGCACCACGGTGCGGCGGTGGCCGAGGTTGGCTTTGGACTGCACCACCGCGGCCAGAGCGGCGGCGCCGGCGCCTTCGGCCAGGGTCTTTTCCTGCTCCAGCAGCATGAGGATCGCGCTGGCTATCTCCTCGTCGTCCACGCTGACAATCTCGTCCACATAGCGGGAAACCAGGGGCAGGGTCAGGTCGCCGGCGCGGCGGACGGCGATGCCGTCGGCGATGGTGGCCTCGGCGGCGATGGTGACCGGTTGGCCGGCCTCGCGGGCGCGCAGCATGGAGGGCAGCTTCTCCGGCTCGACGCCGACCACGCGAATGCGGGGATTGGTCTCCTTGAGGGCGCAGGCAATGCCGCCGATGAGGCCGCCGCCGCCGATGGGCACCACCACCGCTTCAATGTCGGGAACCTGCTCCAAGAGTTCCAGGCCGATGGTGCCCTGGCCGGAGATGACTTCCGCGTCGTCGAAAGGATGGATGAAGGTGCGGCTCTCCATCGCGCAGCGGCGCAGGGCCTCTTCGCAGGCTTCGTCGTAGCTGGCTCCGTGCAGGACGACCTCGGCGCCGTAGCCGCGGGTGGCGGCCACCTTCACCTGCGGAGTGGCCAGGGGCATGACAATGAGGGCGCGGATGCCGCGCGCGGCGGCGTGGAAGGCGACGCCCTGGGCATGGTTGCCGGCGCTGGCCGCGATGACCCCGCGGTCCCGCTCCACCTTGCTCAGCGTGAGCAGCTTGTTCAAGGCGCCCCGCTCCTTGAAGGAGCCGGTGCGTTGCAGGTTTTCCAGCTTCAGGTGCAGGGGCAGTCCGGTCAACTCGGAGAGATGGTGGGAGAGGTGGCAGGGCGAGCAGTGGATGGCCTCGCCAATGCGTGCGCGCGCGGTCTGGATGCTGGCTAGAGTGACGGGTTCCAAGAGCGTTTCTCCTTGATCGAGTGAAAGGACCGGAAAGGCCGAAGGGAAATGAAAAGCCACCAGCCGCGAGTGCGGAAGGTGGCCTGGTGGTGGTACTCAACGACTGAATCCGGTGGATCAGGCTCCGCTTCCCGCTTGTGCACTGGGGCTGCTAATTCGCGGGACGGGAGGACACGCAACGGCAGGCAGGACCGGGAAGAGGCGTGGGCTGGCAGCGTTGCTGTGCATGACGTTGAAGAAAGTAGAGCAGAGCGGCGAGGGGCGCGTCAAGGAAGGGGCATCGCGTCTCCCCACCCTAGAGCATTTTTGCTTTTGCCATAGACCTCTGTGCCCCATCCATTCCGCGTTTTCCTGCGGAATGGGTGGGAGACCAACAGAATTACGGTCCACACAATTCACGAAAACACCCTAGCCGCAAGAACAAAGGCGCGGCGAGGTCTTTGACCGGATGATCTCGTACCTTGAGTTCATGCTTTCACAGGTCTCAGAAGCGAGACCTGGGGCACCCATCTTCAAGCAACTTTGAAAATGCTCTAAAAGAGTGCGCACAACTTGGCAAAGGAATCCAGTTCGAACAACTGCTGACCTTCCGGCGCGGGGGCAATCTCGGCGTGCTCCAGAACCCAGGTGTCTTTGTGAAACAGGAAGACGGCGTGCAGCCCGGCGGCCAGGGCGGGGTTGATGTCGCTCTTGATGCTGTTGCCGATCATCCAGCTGGTGTGGGGTGTGAGTTCGTGGCGATGGATGACCTCGCGGTAGGTCGGCGGGTCCTTCTCGGCGACGATTTCGACGGCGGAGAAGTGGCCGGAGAGGCCGGAGTGGGCCAGCTTGTCGGCTTGTTCTGCATGGTTGCCCTTGGTCATGAGGATGAGCCGGTGGCGGATGGCGAGATCGGCCAGGGTCTCTTCCACGTCGGGCAGCAGCTCGATTTCCTGCTCGGCTATGGAGCGGGCAAAGCCCAGAATGCGCTCGGCCTTTTCTTCGGTCATGGGGGCGGGACTGAGGCGCTCAAAGCAGGTGACCAGCGAGCGGGTAAAGCTGGTGAGGCCGTAGCCGTGCTCCAGGATGGTCTCGCGCTCCACGGCGTTGAGCGCTTTGCGTACCTCGGCAGGCGTGTACTTGTGATGGTTCAGATAGCTGATGAAGGCGGCGATGGCGCGCTCGAAGTAGATGTTGTTCTCCCACAGCGTATCGTCGGCGTCGATGAGCAGGGTTTGGCCTGGAGGGAATTGGGGCATGAGTCTATGGTACCGAAGGTGGCGGGACGGGATGGAACGGGATCGCGGGCGTTCGAGCCGGAACAACGTTACAGCCATGAAAGACTATAGATAATTTGTATCCCACCTTGACCGATGCGCAAGGAGCGCGCATTGGCGAAGGTGGGGCACGCAGAGTTGGTTGGCTACGGCTTGGGTTGGGTGGCGAGCCACTGCTTCAGACTCGGCTCCTGCAGAGAGCGCAGTTCAATGCAGCCGTCTATGTGTTCGATGGCGTGCTTGAGCGCCATATCGGAGGCGGCGACCTTGTGGGCGGCGAAGAACTGCTTCACGTCGTCGCGGGCGTTGGCGGAGCAGAAGCTGCTCGTGGAACCGACCAACATCGCGCCCATTTCGGTAGTCAACTGGGCCTGCACCTGCGGCCAGTGGCCTTCAATGTACTTCCAGGCCAGGTCGCGCGTGCCGTCGATCTGCAAGGCGATGGCAAACTGGACGGCCGCATCCTGATTGCGAACCTTGCCGGAGACGGCGTAGTCCAGGGAGCGCCGGATGAGCGCGGGGTTCTCAAACTCGGCCAGCAGGCGCAGCGCGCCCACCTGCATTTCGGGGTTGGTTGAGGTCTCAAAGACCTTCTGCAGGCGGTCAAAGAGCGCGGCGTCGCCGTTGCGGGCGGCCACCGAGAGAGCGGTCTGGCCCAGCGTGGCATCGACCGAGGCGGGGTCGGTCAGATACTGCTGGGCGAGCTGGCTGGCCTGGGCGAGGACCGCTGGATCCTTGCCGTAGTAGCCGAGAAGGGAAAAGAGCTGGGCGCGCAGTTCGCGGGTATTGGCCGAATCGCTCTCTGCGGGAGGACCGAGTTTGGCGTACTCCGGCGAAAAGGTGTGGCGAACCCAGGCTGCGAGGGCATCCTTTTCTTCCTGCGTTGCCGCCACCCGCTCCACGATGGCCGCGACGCCGCCGAGGGAGGAACTGACCACTTCTGCGTAGGGGTCGGCTTTGACGGCGCTGACCAGGTTCAGAAAATCGCCCACCGTGGCCTTCCCGGCGCGCAGTTGCGCCCACTCGTCGCCGATCAGGCTGATGCGCTCCGTGGGGGTGAGGCGGGTTTCCACGCCGGCCACCAGGGCCGCGTAGACGTTGGCCGGATAGGCGCTGCGGTAGTAGCCCTTGCCGCCGGCATTGGCAAAGAAGAGGCTGGCGGCGGGCACGTTCAAGGCGGAGTCGGCAGGCGTGAGAACCTGGCAGTCCTGGCCTTCCGCTCCCGCCTTGAAGCAAACCGGGAGGGTCCATTTCTGGGCCGGGTCAGGCTGGATGGTGGGGCTCAGGAAGAAGCGCTTCTGGTTCACTTGGACCTTGCCGCCGGCCGGTTCGCCGAAGGTAAGCAGCGGCTCGCCGGGCTGGGCCACCAGGCTGTCCATGATCTTGTCGACCGGCTTGTGGCTGGTGGCGGTCTGCGCGCCCCAGAAGTCCTCGGCGGTGGCGTTGGAGTACTGGTGAGCCTCGAGATAGGCGTGCACGCCCTTGCGGAAGGTTTCAGTGCCCAGGTAGTTCTCCACCGAGAGCAGGACGGCGCCGGCCTTGCCGTAAGCAATGCCGTCGAACATCTGGTTGATCTCGTCGGGGGTATCGGCCTTGGCGCGGATGGCGCGGGTGGTGGGCTGGGCGTCCAGGTTCAGGGTGTTGTTTACATCCGCCACCACGGTTTGATCGATGTTCCACTCCGGGTGCAGCGCGGCCACCGGCTTGTTTTCCATCCAGGTAGCAAAGCCCTCATTGAGCCAGAGGTTGTCCCACCACTGCATGGTCACCAGGTCGCCGAACCACTGGTGGGCCATCTCATGGGCGATAACCAGGGCTACTTCCTTCTTGGCGCCCACTGACGCCGTCTTGGGATCGAGCAGCAGATCGGTTTCGCGATAGGTGATGGCGCCGAAGTTCTCCATGGCGCCTGCCTCGAAGTCGGGCAGGGCGATCAGGTCAAGCTTCTTGAGCGGGTAGGGAATGCCGAAGTAGGTGTTGTAGTAGTGCAGCACATACTTGGCGATGTCCACTCCGTAGGGCGTGAGGGCCACCTTGTCGGGCGTGGAGCAGACGCGGATTTTCACGCCGTCGGACTCGCCCGCGGTGCACTGGAAATCGCCCACCAGGAAGGCCACCAGATACGTGGACATCTTGGGCGTGGGGGCAAAGTGCAGGGTGTGCTTGCTGGCGCCCAGCCCGGATTTGTCGCCGGGCGTGTCGCTGGCGACGGGACTGTTGGAGATGGCGGTGTCGCCTGCGTCAATGACCAGAGATACGTCGTAAGTGGCTTTGAAGGCCGGCTCGTCGAAACTGGGGAAGGCGCGCCGCGCGTCGGTAGGCTCGAACTGGGTGACTGCGTAGTTGCGGCGGGCGGTTTTGGAGAGATAAAAGCCGCGCAACTCGTTGTTGAGGATGCCGGTGTAGGCGATGGAGAGAGTTGCCTTGCCCGCGGGCAGCGCTTCAGGGAAGGTGAAGGTAGCCTGCTCCTTTTGCGCGTCGAGAGTGACGGCTGCCTTCTGCTGTTTGCCGGCGGCGGCCACGGTGACGCTCTGGAAGGCGATCTCCGCGGCGTTCAGGGTGATGGAAGCCGCGGGCTCGGCCAGGTTCACCCCGATGGACTCAACACCGGCAAAGGTGGCGGCCTTGAGGTCGGGCGTGAGCGTGAGCGTGTAGCTCTCGGGACGCACGGTCTGTGGGAGACGCTGGGCCTGGAGCGAGAGGGATGAGAACAGGGCCAGGCAGAGAAGAGCCGCGGCCGCGAAAGCGGCGCGCATCGATGGGGCGGGGGCGGAAGTATTCATGCAATCCTCTTGAGTTTTAGCTGGCGCCTTGAGAATGGACTCTGGCAGTGGGCTCCGCCAAGGGGGGGACTGCATTTTTGAGTCTCTCTCGGCGCGCACATTCAGACTTTGCCATTGTAGGACAGGGGACCGACAGCAGGGGGTACGCGCCGCAGTGGAGGCAGGTTCCATCTGGACCGCTGCGAAATTGAAAAGCGGCAGGGCGGGCTGCTGAGTTCGAGTTTTCCCACCTTTGCGACAGAAGAAAGTCGCAAAGATGGGGCACGGAATGCTTTGCGGGTGGGGATGGAGAAAAACTTCCGCTACTGTGCCTGATTGGCCCCGGACCGTTTGGGCAGCACCGAGTCCAGCAGCAGCAGGCAGGCGCCGATGACGATGGCGGAGTCGGCTACGTTGAAGTCCGGCCAGTGATAGCTGAAGATGTGGACCTCGATGAAGTCCACTACCGATCCGTAAGCGATGCGGTCGTGGACGTTGCCCAGGGCGCCGGCAAAGACCAGCGCCAGCGCCACGGCGGCGAGGGTGATGCGTTGGCCGATGCGGACCAGCACCACCAGGACCACCAGGGCGGCAAGCAGCGAGAAGCCGATCAGCACCCAGCGCACCGTGTTGGGCGAGGCCGAGTCGGCAAACAGCGAGAAGGCCGCGCCGTCGTTGGTCCAATGGGTGATGCGCAGAACGCGCGGAATCACCGGAATGGCGCCGCCCATGGGCACGTGAATCGTGACCCAGATCTTGGTCACGCGATCAGCAAAGATCACCAGCGCGGAGATCAGCAGCAGCCAGGGAAGGCGGCGGGGGAAAAAACGGCTCACTGGGCGGCCTCCGTGGCTTGCGGCGGTTCGATGTGCATCTCTTGCAGCGCGTCATGGCAGCGGGTGCAGACGTTCTGCCAGATACCGTAGTCAGCGACCTCGGGCATGAAGTTCCAGCAGCGGGCGCACTTGGTTCCTGAGGCGGGCAAAGCGGTGACCTGCAGTTCGGCGCCTTCCAGCACGGCGACTGAAGAGACGTTGACGATCTCCTTGAGGCCGGCGGCGTGGCGCTGCAGCAAGGCCAGCTGATCGCCGCTGGCGGTGATCTCCAGTTCCGCTTCCAGACCTTTGCCGATGTGCTTGGCCTGGCGGGCATCCTCCAGCACGCGCAGAGCCTGATCGCGCACCTCGAAAATCTGCTTCCACTCCTCCAGCAACTTCGCCGGGTCCTCGGAGAAAACCTCTTCCGGCTTGGGGAAGAGCGCCAGATGCACGCTGGCTTCGCGCCCCGCGACGGCGGGCAGATACTCCCAGATCTCGTCCGCCGTGAAGCTGAGAATCGGGGCCACCAGCCGTACCAGGGTTTCGGTGATCTTCCACAGCACGGTCTGCGCGGAGCGGCGCTCGTGGCTGGTGGGAGCAAAGGTGTACATGCGGTCCTTGAGCACGTCCAGGTAGAACGAACTCAAATCGACGATGGCGAACTCGTTCACCGCGTGATAGATGCGGTGGAACTCGAAGGCCGCGTACCAGTCCAGCACCTTTTCCGTCAGTTCGCGGGTGCGGGCCAGCATGTAACGGTCGAGCGGGAGAAGTTCTGCTTCCGCAACTTGGTCGCGGGCGGGGTCGAAGCCGTTCAAATTGCCCAGCAGGAAGCGGAAGGTGTTGCGCAGCTTGCGATAGATTTCCGCGCAGCGCTTCATCAGGTTCTCGCTGGCGGCCATGTCCTCGCGGAAGTCGATCGAAGCCACCCACAGGCGGACGATTTCGCCGCCCAGGCGGTTGGCGATGTCGACCGGATCCACGCCATTGCCCAGCGATTTGCTCATGGCGCGGCCCTGCTCGTCGAGGGTCCAGCCGGCGGTGGCTACGTGCGAATAGGGCGCGCGGCCGCGCAGCGCAACCGAAGTGAGCAAGGATGAGTGGAACCACCCGCGATGCTGGTCGCCGCCTTCCAGGTAAAGGCACTCGGTGCCGCTCCCGTCCTGGAAGGATTTGTAGACGGTCTTGAGTTCCGGATCGGACTCGCACACGGCAAACCAACTCGTTCCCGAGTCGAACCACACGTCCAGAATGTCGGTTTCCTTGCGGAACTCCGTGCCGCCGCACTGAGAGCAGGCCGCGCCAGCGGGGAGCAGCTCCGCGGTCGGCGTAGTGTGCCAGCTCTCGACGCCTTCGCGCTCAAACAGGTCCACGATCTTGCGGTTCAGCGCCGGGTCCATGATCGGCTGGTTGCACTTGTCGCACATGAAAACCGCGATGGGCACGCCCCAGATGCGCTGGCGGCTGATGCACCAGTCGGGGCGGGTGGCAATCATGTTGGTGATGCGCTCCTTGCCCCAGGCCGGGTCCCAGACAACCTTGTCGATCTCTTCGATGGCCACCTGGCGGAAGGTGCTGTCGGACCCATCGGCGCGCTTCACCGGGGTTTCCATGCCAATGAACCACTGCTCGGTGGCGCGGTAGATGACCGGATGGTGGCAGCGCCAGCAGTGGGGATAGGAGTGGTTCAGGTCCTGCGAGGCCAGCAGGGCGCCGCGCTCCTCGAGCATGGCCATGATGACGGGATTGGCGGCCCACACCTTCAAGCCCTCGAAGGCGGGCGGCGCGGCCAGGTTCCAGGCGGCTGGGTCTACATGCACGTGCCCCGCGCCATCCACGCGGCAGGTGGGGTCCAGGCCGTAGCGGACGCCGGTATAGAAATCGTCCGCGCCGTGCGAGGGCGCGGTGTGAACAGCGCCAGTGCCGGTGTCGGCGGTGACGTAGGTGGCCAGCACTCCCAGGATGCTGCGGTCGAGGAACGGATGCTGGAAGGTGGTGCGCTCCAACTGGCTGCCCTTGAAGCGCGCCAGTTCCTTGGTGGCGCTGAACTTGCAGCTTTCCGCCACCTGGGCGGCCAACTCGGCGGCAACGATGTAAATGGCCGTCTGCGGGCAGCAGGTTTCGCCGCTGGTCGTTTCCAGCGCTACATACTCGAAATCCGGGTGGAAGGCCACGGCCAGGGACGCGGGCAGCGTCCAGGGGGTGGTGGTCCAGATGATGGTCGACACCGGCTTGCCGGCAAGGGCCGGATTGATGGTCGCCGGGTCGCTGGTGAGCGCATAGCGCACATACACCGAGGGGCTGGTGTGCATGTCGTACTCGACCTCGGCTTCGGCCAGGGCGGTACGGTCGTGGATGCACCAGTAGACCGGCTTGAGGCCGCGGTAGACAAAGCCTTTTTCCAGGAAGCCGTAGAACGCCTCCAGAATGCGCGCCTCGTAGTCGCGGTCCATGGTCTTGTAGGGCTTCTCCCAGCGGCCAAAGCAGCCAATGCGCTCAAACTGAGAGGATTGCAGGTCAATGTACTTTTGCGCGTAGGCGCGACACGCCTCCAGGACGGCGGGGACCGGCATTTCCAGCTTTTTGCGGCCCAGATGCTCGTCCACCTTGATCTCGATGGGCAGACCGTGGCAGTCGAATCCGGGGACATAGGGAGCGTCGAAACCCGCCATGGTCTTGGACTTGACCACAAAATCCTTCAGCCCCTTGTTGAGCGCATGGCCCAGGTGAATGGGGCCGTTGGCGTACGGGGGGCCGTCGTGCAGCAGGTAGGCGGGACGGCCGTGGCCGGCCTTGCGGATCTCCTGATAGAGCCGCAGCGAGGCCCAGCGGGCCAGGCGAAGCGGCTCATTCTGGGGCAGATTGGCCTTCATCGGAAAGGCGGTTTGCGGCAAGGTAAGGGTCGCCTTCAACTCCGGCGTTAAGGACATCGTCACTCCCTGGGATGGTACGAACTGATTCATTTTCCAGTGTAAATGGAGGGGCGAAGAATTTTCAGGTAACAAGATGTGCCTTTGGTCGTCTATTGTGTATGGGAAGCCTGATCACGGCGGAGCGCGAGGGGCTGCGAGACGGGGATACTGGGTTCCAGCCCGAGCGCGGCGAGACAAGGGCGGGCACTGTCGAGCATAATGGATCGATGGGCCGCGATGCGGGAAGGCTTCTCTCCGGCCAATTCAAGACCCCAGATTCTGCAGCAACTATGGCAAACGAGCTACTGACACCACCAGACACGGAATCCCAAGCTGCCGCAGTTCCTGCGGAAGGCGGCGAACTCGACCCCATGTTCGGGTTTGCGGTCGAGGAACAGCCCATCTGGGTTGGACTTTACGAGAGCATCCACGAGATTTTCTTTCCCACCAAGCTGCCCCCGCTGGAGCTGACTTCGACGCCGATCCCGGTGCCGGACCGGATGGCGGTGAAGCCGAATCCGTGGGCCATAGGCATCTCTACCACCGTGAACTTGGCCCTTCTGGTGGCTTTGCTGGTCTTCGGTGTCAGGAAGATCATCGAAGTGAACCAGCAGAAGCTGCACAACACAGATATCGACGTAGGGCTCTGGCAGCCCACCGCGCCCAAGGCCGACAGCGCCAACGGCGGCGGCGGTGGCGGGGGCGAACACAACATCGTGGATCCGATCAAGGGCAAGCTGCCCAAGATCGAAAAGGATCCCATCGTTCCTCCCCAGGTGCAGACCATCGATCACCCCCTTCTGCCCATGCAGGCGGCCATTGACGTGCAGAAGAACATCGTTCTGCCCGACAATCCAATGCTGCCGAATATCGGCGTCACACGCTCCGCGAACGTCACCCTGGCCTCCAACGGGCAAGGCAGCGGCGGGGGCATGGGAACCGGTTCGGGTGGCGGATTGGGTTCGGGATCCGGAAACGGCTATGGGCCGGGCAGAGGCGGCGGCGCTGGCGGCGGGTTGTATCACGTTGGCGGCGGCGTGACCGCGCCAGTGGCGTTGAACAGCGTGGAGGCAGAGTTCTCCGACGAGGCGCGCCGGGCCAAGTACCAGGGCGTTTGCCTGATCTCGCTGATTGTGGACGCGCAGGGCAATCCGCAGAATCCGCGGGTGATCCGGGCGCTGGGCATGGGCCTGGACGAGAAGGCCCTGGAAGCGGTTCGCAAGTACAAGTTCAGGCCGGCCATGAAGGACGGCAGAACGCCGGTACCGGTGATGATTACCGTCGAGGTCAACTTCAGGTTGTATTGAAGACTTCTGGCGGTTGCAGAAACAAGGGCGGGGCGCACAGCGCTTCGCCCTCTTGTTTTGTGCCAGGGAATCTCCTCAAACGATTTACCTGAAGGCAATCCCCGCTCCGCTGTGATAGTCTTCGTGGTTCGAAATGGGGAGGAAATGACAATGAAGCTGGGTCCGGGTATGGGTGTTTTGACTGGGTGCTTTGTGGGGTTGATGTTGGTGGCAGGAGGGGCGCGCGCAGCATCGGCGCAGGCGGATTACCCCTTCCGCAACCCCGCGCTGGCCGACGACCAGCGCATTGATGACCTGCTGGGCCGGCTCACCGTGGAAGAGAAGATTCTCCTCATGTCGGACCACCCGAAGATTCCCCGGCTCGGGCTGGTCTTCTCCGGCCAGGTGGAAGGGCTGCACGGGCTGGCGCTGGGCGGGCCGGCCGGCTGGGGCGGCCGCGGCAAGTTGCCGCTGCCCACCACCATCTTTCCCCAGGAAAAGGGCCTGGGCGAAACCTGGGACCCGCAACTGCTGAAGAAGATTGCTGCGCTGGAGGGCTACGAGGCCCGCTACGACTACCAGAGCCCGCTCGAGGAGCGGGGCGGCGTGGTGGTGCGCGCACCCAACGCCGACCTGAGCCGCGACCCGCGCTGGGGCCGGACCGAGGAATCCTATGGCGAGGACCCGTTCCTGGTGGGAACCATGGCGGTGGCGTTTATTCAGGGCTTGCAGGGACCCGATCCACTGCACTGGCAGGCGGCTTCGCTGATGAAGCACTTCCTGGCCAACGAGAACGAAGACGGCCGCACCTACACCTCCTCGAACTTCGGGGAGCGGCTGTTTCGCGAGTACTATTCGGTGCCGTTCCGCATGGGCTTTGAGCAGGGCGGTTCCCGCGCCGTGATGGCGGCCTACAACTCGTGGAATGGCACGCCCATGCTGATCCATCCGGTGCTGAAGAAGGTGATGATTCCGGAGTGGGGCAACAACGGGCTGATCTGTTCGGACGGCGGCGCGCTGGGCCTGCTGATCACCTCCCACAAGAGCTTTGCCGACAAGGAACACGGCGTGGCGGCGGCAGTGAAGGTGGGCATCAACAACTTTCTCGATACCTACAAGGACGACCTGCGCAAGGCCTTGCAGGACAAGCTGCTGACCGAGGCGGATATGGACGCCTCGCTGCACAACGAGTTGCGCGTCTTCCTGCGCCTGGGCGAGTTTGACCCGCCGGGCGTGGACCCCAATGCCCGAATCGGCCGGGATGGAGCGCAGCCGCCCTGGGAGCGTGCGGAGAGCAAGGCGCTGGCCAGGCTGGCAACCGACGAGTCGGTGGTGCTGCTGAAGAACGAAGGCGCGGCGCTGCCCCTGGACCGTAGCAAGCTTCGCAGCATTGCGGTGATCGGGCCCTGGGCCGACCAGGTGCTGCTGGATTGGTACAGCGGCACGCCGCCCTACACGGTAAGCGCATTGCAGGGGATTCGCGAAGCTGCCGGAAGCGGCGTCAATGTGATGTTTGCCGACGGCTCCAACCCGGCCGCGGCCGCGGCATTGGCCCGTACGGCCGATGTGGCGATTGTGGTTGTGGGCAACCATCCCGAATGCAATGCCGGCTGGGACCACTGCCCCATCCCCTCCAACGGCAAGGAAGATGTGGACCGCAAGACCATCGTGCTGGAGCAGGAGGCGCTGGTGAAGCAGGTCTTCGCCGCCAATCCCAGAACCGTCGAAGTGCTGCGTTCCAGCTTTCCCTATGCCATTGTCTGGAGCCAGCAGAATCTGCCGGCGATCGTACACATCACGCACAACAGCCAGGAGGAGGGCCACGGGCTGGCCGATGTGCTATTCGGCGACTATTCGCCGGCCGGGCGCCTGACCCAGACCTGGCCAACCGGCGACGCGCAGTTGCTGCCCATCCTGGACTACAACCTGCTGCACGGAGAAACCTACCTCTACAGCAAGCAGAGGCCGCTCTACGCCTTCGGCTACGGGTTGAGCTATACCAGCTTTGCCTACGAAGGGCTGGCCCTGAGCGCGCCCAGGGTGACGGCGGAAGGCACGGTCCAGGTGACCGTCAAGGTAAGGAACACCGGCAGCCGCGCGGGGGACGAGGTGGTGCAGATGTATGTGCAGCACTTGGGGTCGAAGGTCGAGCGGCCCCGGCTGGAACTGAAGGGATTCAAGCGGGTGAGGATCGAGGCCGGGGCGGAGCGGGAGGTGACGCTGGACCTGAAGCCGCGCGACCTGGCCTACTGGGACGCAACGCGCCACGCATGGCGGGTTGAAAGGGAACCGGTGCGCGTGCTGGCTGGGGGATCGAGCGACAAGCTGCCGGTGCAAGCCGTTGTGAATGTTGAGACGGATGGCGAGTTCAAACCGTAAATCCGTCTGAGAACACGGCTTTGAGCGAAGGGTAAGGGCAATCCCTTACCCTTCAGCGCATGGTGCTTTGAAATGTCCCGAGCGGCGGCCGAACGGACGCAGCTTCTCTGCGGCTGCGCATGGTGCAAATATATTGAGTGGATTTGCAACGGAAGGAATGGTGCGCCCAGAGAGATTCGAACTCCCGACCTTCTGGTTCGTAGCCAGACGCTCTATCCAGCTGAGCTATAGGCGCACATGCAGGTCCCAAGCAGGACCAAAGACAGATTATCAGGGTTTTAAAGGCGGCGCAATTCCCCGGTCAGTTTGCGGTCGCTGGTTTCGGCGGCAGCGGCGCGGGGACCGGCGGCTGCTCTTCAAGAATCTCCAGGCCAGTTTGGCGAACGAGCTTGGCGACCGCGGCGGCGTTCAGCCGGGTGGCATCGTATTCCACGCGCAGGGTGTGGGCTGCCTGATCGAACCGCAGGCTGCGGATGCCATAGACGTCGTGGGTGCTGGCCAGCGCAAGGGTCACGGACTCAGTGGGCTGTGCGGCGTAACGAAAAAGAATTTCCACCGTGGTCATAGGGGAATGATACCAAGGTGTGGGACCGAAAGCGATTGCGGGGCCTGCCTGCATGAAGATTCCATCCCAGCCCTCGGAATCGAATCCCCACCCCAGCGACAACAACCTGTCGCCGACCCCGAGACCCGCATTTTTGACTTCCGATTCGCTAAAGGCTCTTGAGATATGCGCGCACTTCGGGGTCTGACCAGTCCTGGGCGCCGACGAACTTGCGGCGGATGACGCCCTTGCGATCGATGACGTAGGTTTCGGGCCACATGTCGGTATGGTAGAGCTTGGCAGCGGTCTCGCCTGGATCGCGCACGGTGGTCAGGTCCACATGGCGGCGGGCGATGAAGTGGCTGTAGGCATCGGGGTCCTCATCGATGCTGACGGCCAGGATGGCGAGATTGGGCTGGTCGTGGTGCAGATCGAGCAGCGAGGGCAGCTCGACCACGCAGGGCTCGCACCAGGTGGCCCAGAAGTTGAGCAGAACCACGCGCCCCCGGTAGTTTGCCAGGTGAACGGTGGTGGTTCCGTCGCTGACGGTGAAGTCGGGGGCTAGCTTGCCGGTCTGGGCCGGATGCGCGCCGCGGTTGCAGGCGGAGACCAGGGCCAGCGGCAGAAGGAGAGCAGGGGTGAGGAAACCAGGGAAGCGCACATACTTATAATACGGAGCGGAAGGGCCCGAACGAAAGGGTGAGGTTCGATGGGGAAAGATACACCACAAGAAAACGAAGCACGCGGGGCAGGCCAGTGGAAGCCGGTACTGGGGCTTTCCGATGAGCCCGGCGAGCGGGTGGCGCTGCAGGTACGCGCGGGAACGGTTTTTGACCAGCCGGAGCCGGAAGAACTGATGGAGCTTACCGTGATTGTTCCGGCGCGCAACGAGGAGCAGTGCCTGGGCGCGTGCCTTCAATCGCTGGTAAGCCAGTCGGAGGAGATCTTCTCCTTGGGCCGGGACTGGGAACTGATAGTGGTGGACGACCACTCCAGCGATCGCACCGCGGAGATTGCGCGCGGCTTTGCCGGGGTCACAGTGATCCCGGCGGACAAGCTGGAGCCGGGATGGACGGGGAAGAACAATGCCGTGTGGACGGCAGCCCGGCGGGCGCGCGGGCGCTGGCTGCTTTTCACCGACGCGGACACGCTGCACGAGCCGGGCGATCTGCGCCGGGCCATCCATGAAGCCACGCGGCACAAGGTGGGGATGCTGAGCTACTCTCCGCGGCAAATTGTCAGCGGCCTGGCGCAGCGGTCGCTGATGCCGCTGGTCTTTTGCGAACTGGCGCTGGCCTATCCGCCCGCCAAGGTCTCCGATCCCAATGCCCGCATCGCCGCGGCGAATGGGCAGTTTCTTCTAGTCGAGCGGGAGGCTTACCGCCGCCTGGGCGGCCACGCCAGCGTCTCGGAAAAGGTGCTGGAGGACGTGGAACTGGCCTTTCTGGCCAAGCGCCGCAAGGTGGGGCTGCGCTTTCGCTATGCCGACGATGCAGTGGCCACGCGCATGTACCGCTCGACGGCGGCCATGATCGAAGGCTGGACCAAGAACCTGGCGCTGCTGTTTGACAATGCACTGGCGCTGGCGGCGTGGCGGGCGCTGGATTTGGCGCTGCTGCTGGGGCTGCCGGTGCTGACAGTGGAGCTGTGGAACGCCCACGTGGGCGGCCACGCGCTTGCCTGGCTGGGGGCCGGATGGGTCCTGGGCCTGCTCTGGGTACGCACCCTGTTCCGGTTCTACGCGCGCGTGGCGAAGTCCAACTTTCCCTTTGTGGATTGCCTTCTTTCGCCTCTCGGGCTGCCGCTGTTTGTGGTGTTGCTCTACCGCAGCTGGTTTCAGTACCGGATGCTGAAGCAGGTAACCTGGAAGGGTCGCAGCTACGCGGCATAACCACCTGCGGCGGGGTTGACCGGGATTTGGCTTCAGGAAACATGCTCTCCCCCGTATCAAATCCGAGACATGGGGTGCCCGTGGCCGATTTTGATGGGATGGAATCAAGGCTGCATCTCATGAAGCCTTGACGGGGGTTGCTGCATCTTCTCAAGTGAGGGACCAGAATGATCCTGTTAACGCGGCGGGCCACATTTTCCGCCTCGCACTACTACTGGAACAATGCCTGGACAGCCGGGAAGAACGAGCAGGTCTTTGGGCGCTGCGCCAATCGCAACGGACACGGGCACAACTACACGCTGGAGGTGACGGTGGCCGGCGAGGTTGATCCAGTGACCGGCTTTGTGGTCGATCTGAAGTGGCTGAAGGACGTGATGGAGCGGGAGGTGCTGGTGGCCTGGGATCATCGCCACCTGAATCTGGAGGCTCCCGAGTTTGCCGCGACCAATCCGACCACCGAGAACATTGCCATTGCGGCCTGGAAGCGGCTGGAACCGGCTCTGGCGGCTACCGGAGGAGCGCGCCTGAACCGGGTGAGGGTCTACGAGACGCCGGAGATTTTCGCCGAGTACCGGGGCCCTCAGGGACAGGTCCTGTCCCCTGGAGTGATTGATCGGGGTGGGGTATGAGCAGCGGCTCTGATAAGGCCTATTTTGGGCGTCGCTACATGTTGAGCGCCAGCCATCGGCTGCATACCGAGGCGCTCTCCGCGGAGCAGAACCGGGCGGCGTTTGGCAAATGCAACAACCCCCATGGCCACGGGCACAACTACGTGGTGCAGGTGTTGGCCGGCGGGGCAGTGGACCCGGAGACTGGGATGGTGGTGAACATGGTGGTGCTGGACGAGGCGGTGCGCGCCCGTGTGCTCGACCGCTTTGACCACACCAACTTGAATCTGGACCCCCTGTTTGTGAATCGGGTGCCGACCACCGAGAATCTGTGTAGAGCCATTTTCGAGTTGCTGGATGGCTCGATTGCGCCCGCCAGGCTGGAGCAGGTGCGGGTGGAAGAGACGGAGAACAACTTTTTTGAGTACTCCGGCGAGTGAAATTGGATCTTCGGAGTGGAATCGCATCGGAGTGAGAGAGAAACGCAGGTCCTTCGACTGCGCAGACCGCAACACCACCCCAGTTCCGCGGTCTGCTTCGCTCAGGATGACAAGCTAGGCAGGAATACGAACGACGCCCTATTCCCCAGGGCGGGAGGATGAGGACCATGGCGCAGCCGATTGCAGTAAGCAAGACGATTCGCAGGGCGGCAGAGACGGAAGAGGGCCTGAGCGATTTCACCACCCAGGAGATGTATCGCGAGATTCTCAGCCGGCTGGGCGAGGACCCCAGCCGCGACGGTCTGCTGGCCACGCCGGACCGGGTCGAGAAGTCGATGGCCTTCCTGACCAAGGGCTACAAGGAAGACCCAACCAAGATCCTGCGCGGCGCGCTCTTCGATGAGGACTACGACGAGATGGTCGTGGTCAAGGATATTGAGATGTTTTCGCTGTGCGAGCACCACATGCTGCCGTTCTTCGGCAAGGTGCATGTGGCCTATATCCCCAAAGGGAAAGTCATCGGGCTGAGCAAGATTCCCCGCCTGGTTGAGGTGTTTGCCCGCCGCTTGCAGGTGCAGGAGCGCCTGACCCGACAGATTGCCGACGCCATCCAGGAGGCGATTGCCCCGCAGGGAGTGGGCGTGGTGATCGAGGCGCGCCACCTGTGCATGATGATGCGCGGTATCGAGAAGCAGCACTCCTCCACGGTGACCTCGGCCATGGTGGGCTGCTTCCGCCAGAAGGAAACCCGCTCGGAGTTCCTCTCGCTGGTGCGGCAGCCCGGTTCCGGCGGCCTGTGAGAGGGGAGCCCGTTCCACTAGAGTAGACATGTGAATGGGCTTCTAGTGATCGACAAACCGGGCGGCATGACCAGCCACGACGTGGTGGGCAGGCTGCGCAAGATAACAGGCGAACGCTCCATCGGGCACCTGGGCACGCTGGACCCCATGGCCACCGGGGTTCTGCCGCTGGTGCTGGGCAAGTTTACCCGCCTGGCACAGTATTTCTCTTCAGCTGAAAAAAGCTACGAGGGGGCGATCCGCTTCGGATTTGCAACCGACACCTACGACGCCGAGGGCGAGGCGGCCGGGCCGGACACGAGTCCGGAATTGACCCTGGACCAGGTGCGCGTCGCGGCGGCTCGCTTCCATGGCGAAATGGAGCAGATGCCGCCGCCCTTCTCTGCAAAAAAGATTGCCGGCAAGCCAGCCTACAAGCTGGCCCGCGAGGGCAAGCCGGTGGAACTGAAAACGGCGACCATCCGTATTGCCTCTTTCGCCATCACCGCGCTGGAGGGCGCCGAAGCCAGTTTCCAGATGAGCATCAGCGCCGGGGGCTACGTGCGCTCGGTGGCCCACGAGATGGGCCAGGATTTGGGCTGTGGGGCGCACCTGAGCCGCCTGCGCCGCACCCAGGCCGGCGTGTTTACGCTGGCCGAGGCCCATACCCTGGAGGAAACGGAGGCGCTGGCCGGCGACGTGGAGGCGCTCGAGCAGTTGTGCATTCATCCCCGCAGCCTGCTGCCTGAGATGCCCTCGGTCACCGGTGACGCCATGGCCCTGGGGCGGCTGCGCAACGGCGCCCAGGCCAACCTGCCGGAGTTTTCGCAGGCGCCGCTGGTGAAGGTTTTTGCCGGGCAGCGCGAGCTGGTCGGGATTGCCAAACGCGTGGCGGGAACGCTGTTTCAGCCGGTGGCGGTGATGGGGTAATGGCAGCTTTCAGCTTCTAGCTGCTAGCTTCTAGCCCCTTCTTGCGTGCGTGAAGTTGTGTCCTTTGTTTTCTTCATCGCGATAGAAGGCAGCATCGTGGTGGGGACTCTCTCAGAATCGACTCCATCAAGCTAACAGCTAGAAGCTAAGGGCTAGAAGCTGTTTTGTGCAGCATCGGCATAAGTACCGGCAGCAGCGTCCGCGCAATGATCTCCGAGCCTTTGGCGGTGGGATGGATGCCGTCGTTCTGGATGGTGCCGGGCACGTGGATCAGGTCCTTGTAGAGCATGGGCACAAACGTGGGGTGGTGCCTGGCGGCCACGTCGCGAAAGACCTGGTCGAACGCGCGGATGTAGTCGGGACCGTAGTTGGGCGGCAGGGTAATGCCGGCCAGCAGGATTTTGATGTGCGCGCTTTCCAGGGCGGTCAGCACTTGGTCGAGGTTGCGGCGGGTCTGTTCCGGGGGCAGGCCGCGCAGGCCGTCGTTGCCGCCGAACTCGACAATCACCACTTGCGGGTGCAGCAGCAGAAGGACGTGCAGGTTGGCCACAGCGTCCTTGGTGGTGGCGCCGCTGGTGCCTTGGTTCTCGACTTTGTAGTGGTAGCCGCGGCTGTCCAGGTCCCTTTGCAGGGCGTCGGGATAGGACTGGCCGGCCGCTAGGCCGTAGCCGGCGGTAATGCTGTCGCCGTAGCAGACCAGCAGGGGCCGGTCAGCCGCCAGCAGCGGCCAGGCGAGAAAGAGAATCGCAAACGAAACGATCAGAGCGCGGCGAACGTCCACAGGAACAGTGTAGCGAAGAGCAGGGAATTGCGAATCGGGAACGGGGAATCGACGAAGGCGTTGAGGAGACTGGCGAGTGATTGAAGTCCGGGATGCGAAGAAGTGGATTCAGAACGGCGCGCGGCGGGTGGAGATTCTGAAAGGAATCTCCCTGACCATTCCGGCGGGGCAGTTTGTGGCCATCGTGGGCGCCAGCGGAAGCGGCAAGAGCACGCTGCTGGGCCTGCTGGCGGGCCTGGACACGCCCAGCTCCGGCGAGATTTGGCTGGACGGCGTGCCCATCCACAACCTCGTCGAGGCGGAGCTGGCCGCGGTGCGCGGCAGCAAGATCGGCTTCGTCTTTCAGTCCTACCAACTGATTTCCACCCTTACGGCTCTTGAAAATGTTCTCTTGCCCTATGAGTTGAATGCCCAGGGGAGCGGCCTGAAGCAGGCGCGTCGGCTGTTGGACGAGGTGGGCCTGGGCGAGCGCATGGACCATTACCCGGTGCAGCTTTCCGGCGGCGAGCAGCAGCGCGTGGCCCTGGCCAGGGCCTTTGTGGTCGAGCCGCCCATCGTGATGGCTGACGAGCCGACCGGCAATCTGGACTCCGCCAATGGGCGGCTGGTGCTGGACCTGCTGCTGGAACGGAACCGGCGCGCGGGCACTACGCTGGTGCTGGTGACCCACGACCCGGAGGTGGCTAGCCAGGCGGATCGCCGGATTGTGCTCAAGGACGGGCAGATCGTCGAGGATTCCTTGCCCTTTACGGCGGCGTCAACGGGCCCGGATGCGGTTGCGGCGGGGCAGAATGGCTAAGCGCGCGCTGAGTTGGAAGCGGGCCGGGGCCATCGGCTGGCGGGATTTGAAATCCGCGCCGGGCAAGTTCGGCTTTGTTGTCCTGTCGGTTGCGGTGGGCGTGGCGGCGCTGGTGGGCGTGCGCGGCTTCAGTGACAGCTTCCGCCGGACCCTGAGCACAGAAGCGCGCTCGCTGATGGCCGGCGACCTGAGCGCGCGCATCTTCCACCCGCCCACAGCCGAGGAATTGGGCAAGGTCAAAGCCATTGAGCAGCAGGGAATTCGCGGAACCTGGGTCACGGAGACGATCTCCATGGCTTCTGTGCCGCCGGACCCGGTGCCGCTGCTGGTTTCTCTCAAGGCCGTGGACCCCGGCGAGTATCCCTACTACGGCAAGGCCGAACTGGAGCCCGACATGAGCTTGCAGCAGGCTCTCCAGGGCGACTCGGCGGTGGTGGCTGAGGAGTTTCTCATCCGCATGAATGCCCATGTGGGCCAGACGCTGCGGCTGGGGGGACGAAACTTCAGGATTGCGGCCATCTTGAAGCAGGAGCCGGACCGCATCAGCGGCGGCGCAGGGCTGGGTCCGCGGGTGATGATTTCGCAGGCGGCGCTCGAGCGCACCGGACTGCTGGCGCCGGGCAGCCGGGCCAGCCAGCGGCTGCTGATGAGGCTGCCAGACAAGCTGCCGCCAGGGTTCACGGCCGGGTCTGACACTGCCCTGCTGCGCAAGCAGTTGGAGGCGGCGCTGCCCGACGCCCAGGTAATGGACTTCCGCGAGGGCAATCCGGCGCTGAGCCAGGGGCTCGACAACTCCACAGCGATCCTGAGCCTGATCTGCCTGGTGGCCATGGTGCTGGGCGCGATTGGCGTGGCCATGGCCATGCATGCCCATCTCGAACAGCGCATGGACATGCTGGCCATTCTCAAAGCCGTGGGCGCGGGATCGGCCGATTTGCTGCGCATTTTTCTGCTTCAGACGCTGGGGCTGGGACTGGCCGGAGGTGTGCTCGGTGTGGCCGCCGGGGTAGGCGTGATGGCGGCGCTGCCTGCGGTCTTCGGCAAGCTGCTTCCCGTTCATGCCACGCTGCAATTTCCCTGGCGCTCCATTGCGGCCGGTCTGGGAACGGGCCTGTTGACCACGCTGCTGTTCTGTCTGCCGCCCCTGCTGGACGTGCGCGGGGTGAGGCCGGTGCTGGTGCTGCGCCGGCTGGTCGAGCCGGGGCCCGAGGGCATTGGCGGGTGGTTTGCGAAATGGTGGGCGCGGCGGCTGCAACTGGCGATTTCCTTGGTGGTGATTCTGGCCTTGGGAGGAATTGCCTGGGCGCTGTCGGACTCGGCCAAGGTGGGCACCTGGTTTGCTCTGCTGTTCACCATAGCGCTTGTCGTTCTGCTGGTGCTGGCGGCGGTGGCCCTGCGTACACTGCGTTTCCTGCTCAATCGCGTCCGCCTGCGTCTGCCTTCGTCGCTGCGCCAAGGGCTGGCCAACCTCTACCGGCCGGGCAATCAGTCGGCGGCGGTGCTGGCGGCCCTGGGCACCGGCGTCATGCTCATTCTCACGGTCTACCTGATGCAGGCGGCGCTCTTGCGCGATCTGCGCGCCAGCGCTTCGCCCAGGCTGCCCAATATTTTCCTGGTGGACGTGACCACCGACGAAGTTGCCGGGGTAAAGGACTTCTTTCAGCACCAGGCCGGCGTGAGCCAGGCGCTGGACCTGATGCCGGTGGTGCCGGGCCGTTTTATTTCGCTCAACGGCAAGCCGCTGGAGCAACTGAAGGAGCAGCACTTCCCCCGCCGAATGTTGGAGAACGCCGAGCTGACCTGGGCGGATGCGCCTCCCGAAGGCGACAAGGTGACGCAGGGCAAGTGGTGGAGCGATGCCGGCGCCGCCCAACTGGCGATTGGTGAAGGCGTGGCCCAGCGGCTGCATCTGGGCGTGGGCTCGGCGGTGGAACTGGAGACGGGCGGAACGGTGCACCCTCTGAAGGTGGCTGCCGTTTATCGCGCTGACGGGCAGCATTTGGGCTCGCGAGTGGCGTTTGTGCTGCCTTCCGGGCAGCTCAAGGATCAGCCGGCCACCTGGTACGGCGGCGCGCACGTAGACCCCAAACAGGTGGCGGCCATGGAGCGGGCACTGTTTGTGGCCTATCCCACCATCACGGTAATCAACCTGGCCGATGTGCTGGCGCGGATTGAGAGCGTGGTCGATCAGATCACGTTTGTGGTTCGCTTTCTGGCCGGTTTCTCCATCTTTGCGGGGCTGATGATTCTGGCTTCAAGCATTGCCAGCACGCGCTTCCGGCGGATGCGGGAGGCGGTGGTATTGAAGACGCTGGGCGCAACGCGGATGCGGATTGTGCGCACCTTCAGCGTGGAGTTCAGTGTGCTGGGCTTGCTGGCCGGCTCCGTGGGCGTGGTGTTTGCCAATGTGCTGACGCGGGTGCTGCTGCGCAAGCTGGAAGTGGGCTTCCACATCGAGTGGACGGCCACGTTGATTGCGCTTGTGGGGACGGCGGTGCTGGCGACCGCGACCGGCTGGATCGCCAGCTACCGGATTCTCGGATTGCGACCGCTGGAAGTCCTGCGCGAGGAATAGAAACTACGGATGGGCCGACGAGTCCCGGGTCTCAGAATCGAGGCCCTGGGGCACCCGGCTTTAGCGCGTTTTCAAGGATAGTGTAAGGAACTGGGTGCCCCACCCTCGCCGCGTTCTTGTTTTTGCGGTTAGGGTGGGATACGAAAGAACCACTCTACAGAAACAGGAGAAATACTCTAGGCTTCCGCTTCGGCGCCCAGGGTTTCCGGGGTGACGACGCGGTGGCGGACGTAATTGTAGGGGGGCACGGTGTAACCGCGCAGCAGAGCGATACCCAGTTGAATGAGGCGGGGGCCGTAGCTCTCCGCCTCGTGAGAGATCGAGCCAACCAGGGCGCTCTTGCCCAGGCGCATCTCTTCAATTGCCTCGGGGATGCAGTCCTGCCCGACAATGGCAAAGTCGGCCTCGCGGCCGGCCTGGCGGGCCGCGTCCAGCACGCCCAGGGCGCTGGAATCGGTTGCGGCGGCCACCAGGATGCGTTCGCCGGGGGTGCGGCCGCGCAGGAACTCGGTGGCCGCGGCCTGGCTGGGCTGGCGCATGCCCCGGCCCTCGATCTGCAGGAAGCGCTCGGCGGGGATCTCCGTGAGACGTTCGCGAATGCCCTCGAAGGCGCCGGTGATGCGGCTCTGGACAAAGCTGCCCGCTTCGGAGAAGCCCACGCCGAGCACCCAATCCACCTTGCTCTTCCACTTGCGCTGGGCATGCTGGGCCAGCAGGGAACCGGCTTCGTAGCCCACCTCGAAGTTATCCACGCCAAAGTAGGTGGCGTTGGGGTGGGGCACATCGATGGCTACCAAGGGAATGTCGGCCTTCTTGAAGATGTGGGCCACGCGCGGCGCCGCATGTTCCTCGACCTGAAACTCCAGAACAAGGTCAACCCGCTTCTCCACGAACTCCAGGGCGTTCTGGATGGCAATGTCGGGGTCGTAGCGGTTATCCAGAGTGAGCAACTCCACCCCTGAGGCGGCGGCCGCCATGGTGACGCTTTGCGCCACGGCCACCGAGAAGGGCATCTCCCCGCTCTGCGCGGCAAAGCCAAAACGCAGCCGGCGAGGCCGGGAAACCAGCCGGTACAGCCCGTTCTGCGACTGGGCGACATAGCCGCGATGGACCAGAGTCTTGAGGATGCGGTAGACGCTGGTCTTGGAGATTTGCGTCTTCTGGTAGACGTCTTCCAGGGAGACAGGGGCGTGGTCCTGCTCCAGCAACTCAATCACGTCCAAAGCCTTGGATAGGATGGGAATGAGGTACAGCCGTTTGATCTTAGCTTTGGGCAACCGCTTGTCTCCCTGAGTAGCTTTCAGTGAATGGAAGGTTACCAACCAGAATAGCCCTTTTCCTGCATGGCCGTTGGGGTCGCCGCAGAGCTGACCGCTTGAGGTTGTACCGACCCTGGGTGCCCCAGGTCCGGGGTCTCCACGGACAGGCCTTCGTCCGTGGGGTGGAGATCCCGCTTTTGGGACCTGCGAAAGCGCAATCCAAAGGCTGGAAATTACGCGGTCAGAGAGCTAGTCGCGCACCAGAATCACATGCAGGAATCGCGGTCCATGGACGCCCTTGATGCGCGTCATCTCAATGTCCGCGGTGGCGCTGGGACCGGAGATGGTGGTGGCAAGAGCAGGCGGCTGCGGACAGCGGTCGAAATACTCCGGCAGCGTCTCCACCACCTGGCTGGACCGCAGGACGCAGAGATGCCAGTCGGGAAGAAGCGTCAGCAGGCGGCGTCCCTCGGTGTCGGAGTGATGCAGCACGATAGTCCCCGAGTCGGCGACAGCGCAAAAGGCCGCGGTGAGGACGCCTTCGGCCTTCTCGACCTCCTTGGTTGTCAGGCCGTGGTCGATCTTCCAGTCGTATCCCGCGGCGAGCCACTCAGCGGGCAGCCCTGGCGGGGCAACGAAGGTGTGCTTTCCGCTCGCGGCCAGTTGCGAGGCAATGGCGGCAGGGAGTTCCTGCGGCGTGGTCTCTACCACCTCGGCATCGTATTCCCGCAGCCGCTCAACCAGCAATTCGAGGCAGGCCTCGGCGCTCAGGCTGCCGCGGTGAACATAGTTGCGCGGCAGGGCTGCGTAGCTCGCCGCGCGTTGCCCGGAATCACCGGCTACTGCCTGGGTGGCAGTGCGAATGCGGTCCATGATTCGTTGACGGGAACCGAGGGGAGCGCTCATTTTGCCTCCTTGCGGCGGGCGGCCCACCACTCGTGGAAGTTCTGACTGGGCAGGCCGCGCAGATCGCGGGTCTGGGTCCATTTGCCGCCCACGCTGGGCAGGGAGTGAATCCATCCATCCTTGCGGGTAAAAGGGCCCAGGCCGATGCGCCCGAACCACTGCGCCGTGTGGAAGATCCAGGCCCTGGCAAAGAGCAGGTTGGCGATGCGCAGGCCCAGATACATGGGATCGAAGAAACGGCTGAAATGCTTGCGCTCCTGGTCGGTCACCTGGGCGCGCAGTTCCAGCAGCACTTCGGGAATGTTGATCTTGACCGGGCAGACCTCGTAGCAGGCGCCGCACAGCGACGAGGCAAAGGGCAGCGACTGCGCGTGGTGCATCTCCATCAGTTGCGGCGTGAGAATGGCGCCGATGGGGCCGGGATAGACCGAGCCGTAGGCGTGGCCCCCGGTCTGGCGATAGACCGGGCAGGCATTCATGCAGGCCGCGCAGCGGATGCACTTGAGGGTCTGGCGCTGCTTGGGGCTCGACAGGATGGAAGAACGGCCATTGTCCAGCAGAACCACATGGAAGCGCTGCGGGCCGTCGCCGGGCGTGACGCCGGTCCACAGCGAGTTGTAGGGGTTCATGCGCTCGCCGGTGGCTGAGCGGGCCAGCAACTGCAGCATCACTTCCAGATCCTGGAAGCGGGGCAGCACTTTCTCGATGCCGGCCAGGGTGATCATGGTGCGCGGCAACGTGAGGCACATGCGCCCGTTGCCCTCTGACTCGACCACCGCCACCGTGCCGGTTTCAGCCACCAGGAAGTTGGCGCCGCTGATGGCCGTGGGAACGGTAAGGAATTTCTGCCGCAGATAGGTGCGGGCGGCGTTGGTCAGGGCCTGCGGGTCGTCGGACAGGTCCTTGAGCCCCATGCGCCGGGCAAAGATCTCGCGCACCTGGCTGCGGTTGACGTGCAGGGCGGGGACGACGATGTGGGAGGGTTCTCCCTCGCCAAGTTGCAGGATGATCTCCGCCAGATCGGTCTCGTAGGTGCGTACCCCGGCCGCTTCCAGGAAGGGATTCAACTGGATTTCGGCCGAGGTCATGGTCTTGATCTTGACCACCTCGGTGGCGTTCTCCTGGCGCAGCAGATGGAGGATGATGCGGCGCGCCTCGCTGGCATCGGCGGCCCAGTGAACCGTCCCCCCGGCGGCGGTGCAGTTGGCTTCGAACTGTTCGAGATAGGCGCCCAGGTTTTCCAGGGCGTGGGTGCGGATGGCCGCGGCAGCCGTGCGCAGTTCCTGCCAATCGGTCTTTTCCGCCACCAGCCGGGCGCGCTTGGCCTGGATCACATCGATGGCGTGGCCCACGTTCTTGCGTAACTGCGGGTTGCGCAGCATCGGCAGGGCGGCCTGCGGGAAGGGCGGCGCGATACGGGGGTCGAGCACGGGGTGAGTTGAGGCCGCGTGGCTCACAGGTCTACCTCCGCCAGCGAGTCTTCGGTGCTGGCCAGTATCTGCGCCAGGTGGATCGTCTTCATGCCCGCATATTCCCGGTGCATGGCCCCACCCAGGTGCATCAGGCAACTGTTGTCGAGAGCGGTGCAGAACTCCGCGCCGGTGGCCAGAACATCCTGCAGCTTGGCGGTCAGCATGGCCGAGGAGACTTCGGCGTTCTTCACGGAGAAGGTGCCGCCGAAGCCGCAGCAGCGGTCCGCGTTGTTGACCGCCGCCAGGTCGAGGCCGCGCACCTTGGCCATCAGCCGCCAAGGGCGGTCGCCCAGGTGCAGCGCGCGCACTCCGTGGCAACTGGCGTGGTAGGTGACGCGGTGAGGGAAGTAGGCGCCTACGTCCTCCACTCCCAGCCGGTCAATGAGGAACTCGCTCAGCTCGAAGACCCTGGGCAGCAGCGCCCCGTACTGCTTCCGCAACTCCTCATTGCCCAGTTCCGCAATCAGGCCGGGATATTGATCCCGCATCATGGCCACGCAGGACGAGGAGGGGACCACGACGGTCTCACTGTCCTGATAGAGGCGGATGAAGCGCTTGGCCTGGGAGAAGGCCTCGCCGCGGAAGCCTGTGTTGGCGTGCATCTGGCCGCAGCAGGTTTGTTTGGGCTTGAAATCGAGTTCGACGCCCAGCCTTTCAAGCAGGTGCACCACTGCCCGACCGGTTTCCGGGAAGAGGGTGTCGTTGTAGCAGGTAATGAATAGAGAAGCACGCATGAGGAGCTCCCGATCTTCGAGTATGGCGCCTCGAAGAAGGTATCGTATTCGATACGGATATGAAATGTCTATTGCATCGGCGATCCCTGTTCACGTTCTTGTCTGAATCGGAATTTCATCGCTTGGGCATAGCTCTCTCTTTCTCTCCGGCCGCCGTCAACTTTGCCCCGTGCAGCGCGTCTAACGATCTTGATTGCTGCGCCTGTCTCTGCCGGTATGCGCCTGATTCTGTGATCGGTTCTGCCTGCGGCCCGAGTTTTTCGATTCCGGGAGCCGGTGGATGAGCAAGCAGGAAAGCGCGGGGAAGCCTTCCCAAACCGGAGCCTGGTTCGCGCAGTGGGTGCGGAGAAGGCTCAGACCGCAAGATATGCAGTCAGGCAACTTGTGTAGGATGGCCTTGGCGTCCAAATGAAGGTCGGAACGCCGGCGGCCGGATTTTCTTTCGGTATTCTCTGTTTTGAACGGCAACTTTTTACGGTTTCAGGGTTTTCTCCGAAGAAAGGGTCCAGGAACATCACTATGGCTCATTTGCGTTCGCTTCCCCTCCATGTACTGGCCGTCGCGTTGCTCTTTTCCACAGCAGCAATGTCCCAGATTGCCGCGCCCGCGGTGCGGATCGTCAATCCGGTTGACGAGAGCCAACTGGTCACGCTCAAGGGCAATGTGCATCCCTTGGCCAACGCCAGAAACGACCGCGGAGCCGCGCCCGCGGGCCTGCAACTGCAGCGCATGCACCTGGTACTCCAGCGCAGCAGCAGCCAGGAGGCCGCTCTCCGCCAGTTCATCGGCGATGCCCACACGCCCGGTACCGCCAGCTACCACAAGTGGCTGACGCCGGATCAGTTCGGCCAGCAGTTCGGCCCCTCCGATCAGGACATTGCCACCGTGGAGAGCTGGCTGACCAGTCACGGCTTCAGCGTGACCAAGGTTAATCCGGGCCGCCAAACCATCGAGTTCTCGGGCAGCGCTTCCCAGTTGAGCTCGGCCTTCCATACCCAGATCCACAAATATGTAGTGAATGGCGAGACCCATTACGCCAACTCGACCAATCCGCAGATTCCGGCGGCTCTTGCGCCGGTTGTCGGGGGATTCGTTTCCCTCAACAACTTCCGGGTGAAGCGTCAAAGCCATGTGCTGGGCAAGGCCACTTACGACCCCAAGACCGACAAGGCCACGCCGCAGTGGACCATTGGCAGCAGCAGCGCCGGCTACAACTTTGTCCTCGCGCCGCAGGATTTCTACGTCCAGTACGACCTCAACAAGCTCTATAGCGCGGGAATCAACGGCACGGGCCAGACCATCGCCGTGGTCAACGACTCCAACATCAACGTTGCCCTGGCGAACCAGTTCCGCACCCTTTTCAGCCTTCCCGCCAATCCGCCGCAGGTCATCATCGACGGCAACGATCCCGGCGTGGATGGAATCAACAACCCGGATGGCCCCAACTACGACTCGGTCGAGGCGTACCTCGACGTCGAGTGGTCCGGAGCGGTGGCTCCCAATGCCAACGTGGACCTGGTGGTGGCCGCCGACACCGAGATGGAGGCCGGCCTCGTCCTGGCCGCCGAACATGCCATCTATGGCAACGTCGCTCCCATCATCAGCTTGAGCTTCGGCGCCTGCGAATCCAGCCTGGGTACAGCGGAAAACGCGTTCTTGAACAGCCTGTGGGAGCAGGCCGCCGCGCAGGGCATCACCGTGCTGGTCTCCAGCGGAGACAACGGCTCGGCAGGTTGCGACAACGACAATTCGCAGGAGTATGCAGTCAATGGCCAGGCGGTCAGCGGCTTTGCTTCTACGCCTTACAACGTCGCGGTCGGCGGAACGGATTTCTTTTATAGCGACTATGCCGGGAGCCAGACGGCGATCAACAACCAGCTCGCCACCTACTGGAATACCACCCCCAGCAACAACACCCCCACGGTATCCATCAAAGGCGTGATTCCAGAGCAGCCGTGGAACAGCAGCCAGTATGGCCTCAACATCCTGAACCAATACACGCTGAGCGGCGATACCTCTACCAGCATGGCGGGCGGCAGCGGCGGCGCCAGCATTGTCTATACCACCAAGCCAACTTGGCAAACCGGAACCGGCGTCCCGGCCGACAGCGTGCGCGACCTCCCCGATGTCTCGCTCTTCGCCTCCAGCGGAGCCAATGCCAGCTACTATCCCGAATGCTACCAGGACGGCGACTGCCAGCCGGTCTCCAGCAGCGGAACGGTGCAGTTCACCGGGATCGGCGGCACCTCCGCTTCGGCGCCGGCGTTTGCCGGCATCATGGCGCTGGTCAATCAGCAATACGGACGCCAGGGCCAGGCAAACTACGTGCTTTATCCGCTGGCGACGCAGTTCCCGGCGGCCTTCAACGACGTAACCGCAGGCACCAACTCCGAGCCTTGCGACATTACTGACAAGACTGCCAACTGCATCGCCGTCTCCAACCCCATCACGGTCACCGTGACGGATTCCAATGGCAATTCCAGCAACATTACTGAAGGTCAGATCGGTACCGGCACGACCGCCGATTACAACGCCACCACCGGTTACGATCTGGCCACCGGCCTGGGGAGCGTGGACGCCTATAACCTGGTCACCGACTGGAACAAGGTCAGCTTGAAAGGCACTGCGACCACCCTGGTGCCGTCCTCGACAAGCTTTGCGCACGGCACCGCGATCACGGTGAACGGCACGGTGACCACCGCCAGCGGCACTCCCAGCGGCGCGGTTGCGCTCATGACCGACAGCTCCGAGCAGGTCCAGCAGGGGCAGACGCTCTTCAACTTGAGCAGCGGCACCTATTCGGGCACAATCAGCACCCTGCCCGGCGGCAACTACAACATCTGGGCCCAGTACGGCGGCGACTCTGCCAACGGCCTCAGCACATCCACCAAGGTCCCCATCACCGTGAGCCCTGAAGCCAGCGGGATTTACTTCCAGGCCATTGCGCCCAGCGGCGCCATCAAGGCGGGAACGACGCAGAGCGGGACCATCGACTACGGCACGCAACTGGTGCTCAGCGCGCAGGTAGCGCCCAGTTCGCAGCTCTCGGCGCTTGAGAGCTGCACCACGTCCTGCCCGGTCTTTACCACACCCACCGGAACGGTTGCCTTCCAGGACGGAACAACGGCGCTCAATACGGCGATTCTCAATGCCGAGGGCGACGCGGAGTACAACGCGCCATTCACCGTTGGCACGCACTCCGTCACTGCCAGTTACGCGGGCGACAACAGCTACAACAAGTCGACGGCAGCCGCCATCGCCTTCACGGTTGCGCAGGATACGCCGGTGATCGCGGTCAGCGCTTCGAACCAGGCAACTTCAACGCAGTACATCGGCGGCACCAACCAGGCGACGGTGGTCAACGTGCAGGTGGAGAACAACGCCATCGCCTCCAATGCGACCTCGTCCTCCATCTATCCGGTTTCGGTGGCGCCGCCCACGGGCACCATCACAGTGAGCGGTTTCCCCTCCGGCGTACCCACCACCGCCACCTTGGCTGCCGCCGTTGACCCGTCGACCGGAGCGCCGGAAGGCGTGGCCACATTCACCATTCCGGCCAGCACGAGTACGCAAAACCTCACCATTGCGGTTAGCTATCCCGGAGATACCAACTACACTTCTCTCTCGAACCAGAAGTTCAGTGTCCAGATAGCGCCGCTTACCGGCGGACTCGTGTCCACCACTGCGGCGACGGTCACCGGGAGCACCATTTCGCCAACCACAAGCATCACCATCAGCGGAACGGTGACCGGCCAGAGCGGCAAGGCGGCGCCTACCGGCGGCGTCTACATTTACTCGTCCGGCTACTACAGCAACGAGGTTTCTCTTACCACGCCGGCCTCGGGAGACGTCTCAACCTTCACGGTCACGCTGAACAGTCAGACACTCTTCCAGGGGGCGAACTTCGTCACCCTGCAATACAGCGGCGACAACACCTACTATCCCTCCGCCTACACGCTGGCCAGCCCGGTATCGAGCCCGCTTTCCGACTTCACGCTGATCCCGCAAACCACCATTGTTCCGGTGACCGCGGGCAGCAGCGGAACGGACACCATCAACCTGGCCTCGGTGAACGGCTTCAGCGGTAACGTCACACTCACCTGCACGGCGGCTCCGGGCATCAGTTGTTCAATCCCGTCCCCGGCGGCTCTCACCAGCGGCTCCAGCGCCACCGCCGCGCTTACCCTCAACGCCGAGACCGACACAGCTAACCAAAGCTACAACGTGCTGATTACGGGTACGGACTCGACCGGCGCGTATGTCCACACCCTGGCGGTGCAGGCGGTGGTCACTGGTTCGGCGGCAGGCTCGCAAAGCTACGCGTTGAGCGCCAACCCGGCCAGCATCTCCGTGGTCCCCGGCGCCACCAGCGGCAACACGTCCACCATCGGCGTGACGCCCCTGGGCGGCTTTTCAGGAACGGTGGCCATGAGCTGCGCCGTAACCACTAGCCCGGCCAACGCCACCAGCCCCGCAACATGCAGCCTGGCTTCGCCGTCGGCCTCCATCAGCGGAACCACGGCGGCATCGGATGTGCTGACCGTCGCCACCACCTCCACTACCACAGCAGGGGCCTATGCGGTGACGGTGACCGGCACTTCAAACGGCCTCACGCTGACCACCGTAGTTCCCGTCAACGTGGGCACCTTCACGCTGAGCAGCGACCCCAAAACTTTGACCCTGAGTGCCGGGGCCACCACCGGCAATACGTCCACCATCAGTGTGACGCCGTCGGGACCGTTTACGGGAGCGGTCGCGCTGAGCTGCTCCGTGGCAAGTCCTTCAGGCGCCAACGACCCGGCCACCTGCGGTCTTTCTCAGAGTTCGGTTACGTTGAGCGGCACCACGGCGCAAACGGTCACCGTGACCGTGAGCACCACGGCGACCACTACCTCCATGAACCAGACCAGGAAGCTGTTCTGGCCATCAGCCGGCGGCGCGGTTCTGGCGCTGGTTTTCCTGTTCGGCATTCCCAAGCGCCGGCGTAACTGGTTGGCCATGGTGGGTCTGCTGGCGCTGGTTGTCTCCATTGCGGGCATGGGCTGCGGCGGAGGCGGTGGCGGAAGCAACAATAACACCACGCCCGTCACTACCCCCGGCACCACGGCAGGAACCTACACGGTGACCGTTACCGGCGTTTCGGGGAGCATTACGCAGACCGCAACGGTGGTGGTTACCGTCAACTAGCTCGATCGGCGAGCGTTGAAGATGGGCCCTTCCTTCGGGGAGGGCCCATCCGTTTTCCAGGGATAAAGGCCGTTGCGATTCGTCGTATCCCGTCGTTTCCGCGGAACGCCGCGGCACCGACCAAGACCCGTCCATGCGGACCCGGCAAGGGGAAAGGATATGGCTCGGAGCGTTTGTGGTGAACCGACGGAGGGGGCAGTTGCTGAAGTCGTTTCCCAAGTCAAAAGCGAGACATGAGGCGCACCGCCCTTGCAGAGAATTAAGCCCCGGCAGCGCATACTGGCTGTATCGGAGACCTCGGCGGGGCCGATCTGTCAGGTATGTAGCCGGTCCGTACCGAGGAGTACCCCACCCCCCTCCCAAAAAAGTCGCTTTTGAAATGAGGTTTTGAGAGCAAGTACAACATAAACAATAGCTTACACAATTAACCTATGTACTTATCTGTAAACATAACCCCTTGAAAAATGGCGTTTCTCGGGGCAAAAACCCGCCTCTTTGGCTCATTTGTGGCAAAAACGTCCCTGTTTGAGAGCGTGTCTTCTCGCGTCTTCTGCCTCGGCGAGGCTTCGAACGGAGGCGTCACAAGCCTCCATCCGAAGCAATCCTCGTGATCCTTACTTGCTCAGGGCGTCCAGGGCCAGGTTCAGGTCCAGGACGTTGACGCGGGCTTCGCCAAGAACGCCGAACTGGCGGCTGGCGATGTGCTGCTGCACGAGCTTGCGGATGCGGTCTTCGTCGACGCCGCGGGCCTTGGAGACGCGGCGGGCCTGGAAGACGGCGTCGTCGGGAGTGATGTCGGGATCGAGACCGGAGGCGGAGGTGGTGACCAGGTCAATAGGCACCGGCAGGCCAGGGTTCTCTTGCGACAGCTTGTCGATCGAGCCCTGGATGCGGTCCACCAGAGCCTTGCTGGACTGCGCCAGGTTGGAACCGCCCGAGGCGGTGGCGTCGTAGCCATTGCCTGCGGCCGAGGGGCGGGGATGGAAGTAGCGGTCGCTGACGAAGCTCTGCGCCAGCAACTCGGAGCCGATGACCTTGCCGTCCTTGAGGATCAGGCTACCGGCGGCCTTGTGGGGGAAGAGGGCGCCGGCGATGCCGGTGACCAGAAGCGGATAACCCAAGCCCAGCAGAACGGCGGTGAGCAGGGTGAAGCGGATGGATGTCTTCCAAACGGAATGCACGGCAAATCTCCTTGGGGCCGGACCCGGCCCCCATGTTTACGCCAGGTGCAGCGCGACCAGGAACATATCGATGGCCTTGATGCCGAAGAAGGGCACAATAACGCCGCCCACGCCGTAGAGCAGCAGGTTGCGGCGCAGCATGACCTCGGCCGGCTGCGGCTCGTACTTGACGCCCTTGAGGGCCAGCGGAATGAGAGCCACGATGATCAGCGCGTTGAAGATGACCGCGGAGAGAATGGCCGACTGGGGCGAGTGCAGGTACATGATGTTGAGCGCGTTCAGCACCGGGAAGACGCCCGCGAACATGGCCGGGATAATGGCGAAGTACTTGGCCACGTCGTTGGAGATGCTGAAGGTGGTGAGAGCGCCGCGGGTCATGAGCAACTGCTTGCCGATCTCGACGATCTCGATGAGCTTGGTGGGGTTGGAGTCCAGGTCGACCATGTTGCCGGCTTCCTTGGCGGCCTGGGTGCCGGAGTTCATGGCCACGCCCACATCGGCCTGGGCCAGCGCGGGTGCGTCGTTGGTGCCGTCGCCGGTCATGGCCACCAGCTTGCCCTTGGCCTGCTCGCGCTTGATCAGGTCCATCTTGTCCTTGGGCTTGGCCTCAGCCAGGAAATCGTCCACACCGGCCTCGCGGGCAATGACGGCAGCGGTGAGGGGGTTGTCGCCGGTGATCATGATGGTGCGGATGCCCATGGCGCGAAGGCGTGCCAGACGCTCTTTGAGGCCGCCCTTGACGATGTCCTTGAGATGAATAACGCCCAGGGCGGTGGAGTTCTCGGCCACCACCAGCGGCGTTCCGCCCATGCGGGCCACATCCTCCACATGCTCCCGTACCCGCTGGGGCAGGGAGGAACCCTGATCTTCAAGGAAGCGGCTAATGGCGTCTACGGAACCCTTGCGGATGCGGGTGCCGGGCAGGTTGACGCCGCTCATGCGAGTCTGGGCGGTGAAGGGCACGAACTCGGCGTGAATGCCGCCCAGGTCGCGGCCGCGCAGGTTGTACTTCTCCTTGGCCAGCACCACGATGGAACGGCCCTCGGGCGTCTCGTCGGAGAGCGAGGCGAGTTGGGCCGCATTGGCCAGCCGCTCGGCGGTGACGTCGGGGGCGGGCAGAAACTCGGTGGCCTGGCGATTGCCCAGGGTGATGGTGCCGGTCTTGTCCAGCAGCAGGGTATTGACGTCGCCGGCCGCCTCGACAGCGCGGCCGCTCATGGCCAGTACGTTGTACTGAACGAGGCGGTCCATGCCGGCAATGCCGATGGCCGAGAGCAGCCCGCCGATGGTGGTGGGAATGAGGCAAACCAGCAGCGAGACGAGGACAAAGACCGTCTGCGGGGCCTTGGAGTAGATGGCAAAGGGCTGCAGGGTGACCACGGCGAGCAGAAAGACGATGGTCAGCCCGGAGAGCAGAATGCTGAGCGCGATCTCGTTGGGCGTCTTCTGGCGCGTGGCGCCCTCGACGAGGGCAATCATTCGGTCCAGGAAGGTCTCGCCGGGGTTGGAGGTGATGCGGACCTTGATCCAGTCCGACAAGACCTTGGTGCCCCCGGTGACGGCGGAGCGGTCGCCGCCGGCCTCGCGGATCACCGGCGCGGACTCGCCGGTGATGGCCGACTCGTCCACTGAAGCGACGCCTTCAATGACCTCGCCATCGCCGGCGATGTAATGGTTGGCGACCACATAGATGATGTCGCCGGAGCGGAGAAGGCCGCTGGCTACGTCTTCCAGTTCGTTCGACGCGGTATAGCGGCGGGCGATGGTCTCGCCCTTGGCCTTGCGCAGGGTGTCGGCCTGGGCCTTGCCGCGGCCCTCGGCCATGGCCTCGGCAAAGTTGGCGAACACCACGGTGAACCACAGCCAGAGGGTGATCTGGAGGTTGAAGGCGAAGCCGGGGCGGTGGTGCATGGTGTTGTCGATGAGCAGGGCGGTGGTGAGCACGCTGCCCACCTCGACCACAAACATCACCGGGTTTTTGACCATGCCGCGTGGATCGAGCTTGCGCACCGAATCCAGTAGCGCCTGGGCCATGATTTCCGTGTTCCAAAGACTCTTCTTTTCAGCCATGACAGTCCGTTTCTTCTTTTCCAGATGCGGTGGCGGTACGGGCTAGAAAAGCTGCCCAGCTTTCAGCAGCAGGTGTTCCAGCACAGGTCCCAGGCTCAGCGCCGGGAAGAAGGTAAGTGCGCTCAGAATGACGATGACGCCGACCAGCAGCACGGCAAACAAGGCCGTGTTGACCGGGAAAGTACCGGGCGAGGGCGGCACGCTCTTCTTCTGAGCAAGGCTGCCGGCCAGGGCCAGCACCGGAATCATCATGAGCAGGCGGCCGCCCAGCATGGTCCAGCCCAGCATCACGTTGTACCACCAGGTGTTGGCGTTGAGGCCGGCGAAGGCCGATCCGTTGTTGCCCGCCGAGGAGGTGAAGGCGTAGAGAATCTCGGTGAGCCCGTGCGGCCCCTGGTTGGCCAGACTGCTGAGGCCGATGGTGGGCGAGAGCACGAAAACGGCGGTAAAGGCGAGGATGATGAGCGGGAAGATGAGCACATAGAGCATGGACATCTTGATGTCGTAGGACTCGATCTTCTTGCCCAGGTACTCAGGCGTGCGGCCCACCATGAGGCCGGCGATGAAGACCGCGAGCACCACCATGATGAGGATGCCGTACAAGCCCGAGCCCACGCCGCCAAAGACCACTTCGCCGAGCATGATGTTGGTGAGCACCACCATGCCGCCCAAGGGAGTGAAGCTGTCGTGCATGCTGGTGACCGCGCCGCAACTGGCGTCGGTGGTGATGGTGGCGAACAGCGCGCTTGCGGCGATGCCGTTGCGCACCTCCTTGCCCTCCATGTTGCCGCCCGGCGCAGTGGCGGTGCGGGCTTGCTCGGCGCCGTGAATGAGCGGATGGGGCTGCGATTCGGCCCAGTAGACAGTGGTGAATCCGGCCGCGAAGAGCACAAACATGGCGGCCAGAACTGCCCATCCGTGGCCGGGCGAGCCGGTCATGCGGCCCAGCGTGTAGGTGAGGCCCGCCGGAATGATGAAGATGGAAAGCATTTGCAGCAGGTTGGAAAAGGGAGTGGGATTCTCGAAGGGATGGGCGCTGTTGGCGTTGAAGAATCCGCCGCCGTTGGTGCCCAGCATCTTGATCGCTTCTTGCGAGGCCACCGGCCCCTGCGCAATGGTCTGCGTCTGGGCAGGCTGTTCAAGGGGATGGGCCGTGGTATAGCCGTGCAGGTTCTGCGGAACGCCTTGGCCAACCAGCAACAGGGCATAGACGAGTGATGCCGGCGCCAGCACGTAGAGGAACGTGCGGGTCATATCCACCCAGAAGTTGCCGATGGTGCCGGAAGTGGTCCGCTTGATGCCGCGAATCAGGGCTACGGCTACGGCGATGCCCACCGCCGCGCTGCCAAAGTTGTGATACGCCAGCCCGACCATCTGAGTGAGATAGCTCATGGTGGTCTCGGGCGTATACGACTGCCAGTTGGTGTTGGTGGTGAAACTGGCGGCCGTGTTCCAGGCCAGGTCAGGCCCCACGGCAGCCAGCCCCTGCGGATTCCAGGGCAGGAAGTTCTGCAATCGCTCGATGGCGTAGGTCATGAGCATGCTGACAGCAGAGAAGCCCAGCACCGCAAAGGCATACTCGCGCCAGTTCATTTCCTGGCCGGCATTGACGCCAGACAGCTTGTAGATGAGCCGCTCGATGGGACGGAGCACCGGATCCAGCCAGGTGCGTTCCCCTTCGAGCACGCGGGCCAGATAAATGCCCACGGGGCGAACGGTTGCCAGCAGGATCAGGGAGAAGAGGGCGAACTGTAACCAGCCGTTGGCGGACATGTTAGAACTTCTCCGGGAAAAGCAGGGTGAGGGCCAGGTAACCAAGCAACAAAACGGACAGAATCAGCGCAATTACGGTGATGGCATCCATGGGCTACCTCAGCTTTTGGCATGCCTTGACGTAGAGAAACGCCAGGGCGAAGAAAACAACGGTGAACAGCAGCATCATTAGATCTTGCATCGCAGGTCTCGCAGTTCCAGGAGCAGGGCGACCGTCAGCCCCGCGATGAAAGCGCCGGCCGGGAGGAGCTCCGGTGCGGTGCTTTCATCGCGGGCATTGCGCCATGTTCCTTCCGGCTCACGCCAATATGAGTATGCGAAAGGTTCTGTAAGGGAAGCGTAAGGGCAACAGAAAGGAAGCGTAAGGGGCTAGGCGGAATGGAGGAAATCGGGGCAAACAGGAGATTTGGCTCTGAGCCAAGGGTGCGGAATTTCCTGTGGCAGGCAACCACCGGTCTTGAAAGGGCGCCGCCCATGCAACAACGCCTTTGGTCAGTGTAGGATAGTTGCATACGGACGCTGGTGGTCAGTTCTTTCCGATCGAGCGAATTCGAGGTCAAACTGTTTTGTCTCTCTTCCCCAGACGACAAATGGCAGGTTGCATCCCAAGCAGGTCAAGTTCCAGGTTTTCCTTCTGGGGCTTGGCGAGCGGCACGTCGCTGCTTGCGGCGCCGGCGTGTGCGCAATCGCCGACGAACATCTTTGCTCCGGCCGGGACGCCTGCCCATTCGATTTTCGATCTTTCGATGATGGTCCTTGCCGTCACCCTGGGCATTTTCCTGGTCGTGGCCGGGTTGCTGTTTTACGCCCTGATCCGCTACCGCCATCGCCCTGGGGATTCAAATAGGGAGCCGGCGCAGGTCTATGGCAGCAATCAGATCGAGCTGGCCTGGACGGTCATTCCCATTCTGATCGTGATGATGCTGTTCCTGACCACCACGCGGGTCATTCTGGGGACGCAGGCGGTTCCCAAGCCGAAGGATGCGCTGAACGTGACGGTGATCGGCCATCAATTCTGGTGGGAGTATCGCTATCCCCAACTGGGCGTGGTCACGGCCAACGAACTCCACGTTCCCGTCAGCGATCCCGCACATCCGACCCCGACCTACCTTGAAATGTCTTCGGCCGACGTGGTGCACAGCTTCTGGGTGCCGCGCCTGGCGGGCAAGACGGATCTGATTCCAAACCGCGTCAATACCATGTGGATCGATCCCGCGCAGTCAGGTCTTTACCTTGGGCAGTGCGCTCAGTACTGCGGCATGCAACATGCCAAGATGCTGATCCGGGTCTATGCGCAATCTCCGGCGGATTTTGCCGCCTGGGTCAACCAGCAGAAGAAGCCGGCCCGCCAGAATTTCGCCGGCGACCCCGCTGCCGCGGAAGGCGAGGCGGTCTTCATGCATAACGCCTGCATCAACTGCCATACCATCGGCGGCACGGTGTCCACGGGCCGGTTCGGACCGGATTTGACCCACGTGGCCAGCCGCGACACCATCGCCTCCGGTGCGGTTCCGAATACGCCCCAGAACCTGAGGAAGTGGATCGACGATCCCGACTCCCTGAAGCACGGTTCGCTGATGCCCTCGATGCACTTGAACGCCCACGATCTGAACGCTGTCACCGCCTATCTCACGCAACTACGTTAATCGCTCGACGGAAAGGGAAGCCTCATGAGCACAACAACTCATGCCGTGGAAGAGATCGCAGAGACGCAGGCGCTCCCGCACGGCCACCCGCCGCTGAATGTGGTCTACGAGTGGCTGACCACCTGCGACCACAAGAAGATCGGCCTGATGTACATCGGGTACGCGCTCATCTTTCTTCTGGTTGCCGGCGTGGAAGCGATGTTGATGCGCATCCAGTTGGCGATTCCCAACAATCACTTCGTCTCGCCGCAGGTCTTCAACCAGCTTTTTACCATGCACGGAACGACGATGGTGTTTTTCGTCGGTATGCCGATTCTGTTCGGCTTCGGAAACTACCTGGTGCCGCTGATGATCGGGGCGCGCGACATGGCGTTTCCGCGGCTCAATGCATTCAGCTTCTGGATCTCGGCCTTCGGCGGATTGCTGCTGTACTTCAGCTATGTGGGCGCGAGCGGCCTTTACGCGGCTGGTTCGGCGCCGGATGTGGGCTGGTTTGCCTATGCGCCGCTGACGGCCAAGGTTTTCTCGCCGGGCCACAGCACGGATTACTGGACGCTGGCCATCTTCCTTAGCGGCGTGGGGTCGATCGGCACGGCGCTGAACTTTGTGTCCACCATCCTCTGCATGCGCTGCAAGGGCATGAAGATGAGCCGCATGCCATTGCTGGTGTGGCTTTACCTGGTCACGTCGTGCCTGGTGTTTGTCGCGGTCAGCCCCCTGACGGCGGCCCAGATCATGCTCACCCTGGACCGCTATCTTGGCTCCCACTTCTTCGATACCCAGGCGGGCGGCTCGGCGGTGCTGTGGATGCACTTCTTCTGGATCTTCGGCCACCCGGAGGTCTACATCCTGGTGTTGCCGGCGTTCGCCTTTGTCAACGAAATCATTCCGGTCTTCTCGCGCAAGGCCATCTTCGGCTATCCCGCCATGGTGGCGGCCTCGGTGGGCATCGGCTTCGTCAGCCTGGGCGTGTGGGCGCACCACATGTTCACGGTGGGCCTGGGCGCAACGGCAAACAGCTTTTTCGTCTTTGCCACCATGGTGGTTTCCGTGCCCACCGGCATCAAGATCTTCAACTGGCTGGCAACCATATGGGGCGGCAAGGTCATCTTCGCTACTCCCATGATGTTCTGCGTGGGCTTCCTGTTTCAGTTCCTGATCGCGGGGCTTACCGGCATCATGCTTTCGGTGGCGCCCTTTGACTGGCAACTGGGCAACTCCTACTTCGTGGTGGCGCATTTCCACTATGTTCTGGTGGGCGCCATCCTGTTTGCGCTCTTTGGCGCCTTCTACTACTGGTACCCCAAGATCACCGGCCGGATGCTGTCCGAGACGCTGGGCAAGTGGCACTTCTGGCTCTTCCTCATCGGCTTCCATCTCACTTTCGACTTCATGCATATTCCCGGCCTGCTGGGCATGCCGCGCCGCATCTACACCTATGAGGCAGGCCGCGGCTGGGGAGGATGGAATTTCCTCGTCGGCATCGGCGCCGTGATCCAGGCGATTGGCCTTTTGGTCTTTGTGTACAACCTGGTGCGGTCGTACTTCAAGGGGCAGGAGGCGGGCCACGACCCGTGGGATGCGTGGACGCTGGAGTGGTCCACCGCGTCTCCGCCTCCCGCCTATAACTTTGCCGTTGAACCCTCGGTGAACAGCCGGCGGCCGTTGTGGGATTTGAAGCATCCTGAAGATCCGGACTCGGACTACGAATGATGAGCACAGAGAACACCATTACCGTCAACCTGCCGGGGGAAGCGCCCTGGACGCTGCCCTATCGCGGCTCTGTGGGCATGGCCTGCCTGATCGTGGCCGAAGCCGCCATCTTCACCATCTTTGTCGTGGCTTACATCTTCTACATCGGCAAGAGCCTCACCGGCCCCACTCCGGCGCAGGTGCTGGAACTGCCCATCTTCGGCACCATTTGCCTGCTGTCGAGCAGCATCACGGTCCACTTTGCGGTCAGCGCGCTGCGCCACGGCAAGCTCCGCCATTGCTCGATGCAACTGGCGGGCACGGTTCTGCTGGGGTCCATCTTTCTGGCTTCGACGGCGCGCGAGTGGTACCACCTCATACACGATGAAGGCTTGACCATACAGACCAATCTCTTCGGAACCACGTACTACTCGCTGGTCGGCCTGCACGCCACGCACGTCGTCGTGGGCCTGATCATGCTTTCGCTGGTTCTCGGGTTCTCCTTGTTCGGCAAGGTGAAAGAGGAACACTCGGAGAAGCTCGAGGTGCTGTCGCTCTACTGGCACTTTGTGGACGCGGTGTGGGTGGTCGTGTTTCTGGTGGTCTATGTCCTGGGCAGGTAAGTCGCGGAAGGAACGAGCATGACGCAGAACAACGAATCGACGACCCCTGCCAGGCGCCATCCGGGGCGCGCGCTTCCTCCGGATGCGGTCCTGTTGCCCGCGCCGACGCCCTGGCCGATGGTGCTCGCGCTGGGGGTTTCGCTGTTGATCGCGGGCATGGTGACGCACTGGGTCATCAGCTTGCTCGGCGTGGTGCTGATGGCGCGCTCCGCAGTGGGGTGGTTCGGTCAACTGTTCCCTCACGAGCATCACGTCTCGGTGCCGGTTTACCCTGAAACCTTCACCATCTCCAGCGCGCGCACGCGCCCCGCCCCTCTGGCCCTCGAACCGGGTCATCGCAAGCTGCTGCCCGTCGAGACCTTCAGCATCAGCGCCGGAGTCCAGGGTGGCATTGTGGGCGGCATCGCCATGGTTGTTCCCGCCACTATCTTCAGCCTGGTTCGCTTTCACAGCCTGTGGTACGCCGTGAACTTGCTGGCCGCGGGAGGCTTTGTGAGTTGGGCGGGGCAGAGCAACGCCTTCCTGGCCCAGTTTCATCTGATGGGCCTGCTGGCGGCCCTGGGCATTCACGCCGTGGCCTCGGTGCTGGTGGGGCTGCTCTACGGGGCCATGCTGCCCATGTTCCCCCGCAAGCCGATTCTCACCGCCGGCTTCATCGCCCCGTTTCTCTGGACCGGCATCATTTACTCCGCGCTGGGAGTCATCAGTCCCATCCTGAACGAGCGCATCGACTGGGTCTGGTTTGTGGCTTCGCAGATCACCTTCGGTCTGGTCTGTGGCTTTGTGGTGAACCTGCATGTCAAGGTGCGCACGCCACAGTTCCGCGCCTTGCCGTTTTCCGTTCGCGCCGGAATCCATAGCGACCGGCCCGACAGCAACTCCTCCACGCTGAAAGACGAAGATCAATGAGTTCTCTTCCTCGAAGACGGATCGCGCTGTGCGGCCTCGCCATGCCTGCGGTATGCATGGTTCTTGTTCTGGCCGGTTGCAGCCGCATCCCCGGCAAGCCCGGACCGGGGCCCGAAGTGCCGCGCCCGGAAGCGGTACTCGACTTTCCCACCCTCTACAAGCAGAATTGCGCCGCATGTCACGGGGACAATGGCAAGGACGGAGTTGAAATTTCGCTGGCCAATCCGGCGTATGTCGCAATGGCCGGGGAAGCGCGTTTGCGCGAAACGATCGCCAAGGGCGTTTCCGGCAGATTGATGCCCGCCTTCGCAAAGAGCTCAGGCGGCATGTTGACCGATGCGCAGATTGCCGTCCTGGCCCAGGGCATCGTCAACCAATGGGGGAATCCGGGAGCGTTCGCCGGACAGAATCTTCCCCCTTATTTGGCCACTTTGCCGGGCAACGCCGCGCATGGACTTGAAGCCTACGGCGTCTTTTGCGCTCGCTGCCATGGAGCGACCGGTGAAGGGGGCCCGGCCGACGGCCATGCGCCCTCCAAACCATCGAGGAAAGGCTGGCTGGGCTCCATCGTAGACCCAACCTATCTGGCGCTCATCAGCGACCAGAACCTGCGCAGCATCACCATTGCAGGCCGGCCCGACGAAGGAATGCCCGATTGGCGCAGCGACGCCGCCCAACCGATGACCGACCAGCAGATTACCGACATCCTTGCCTGGATGGCCTCGAAGCGCATCGCCAATCCGGGCCAACCGTACCCCGTGCGTCCCTAGGTCTCTGACCGCTTGAAGTTGTACCAACCTGGGTGCCCCGGGTCCCGATTTTGGGACCTGGGAAGCTCGATACAAAGGGACGAAATCACCTGGTCAGAGACCGAGTGCCGCGTGAACCGCTGAAGAACATCGCATGGAGCAGGACGCAATGAACCCGAGTGAGCCTCTTTCCCCGAACGATCAAAACTCCGCCGCAGAGACGGCGGCGCCACAGCAGAGCGCCAGTCACTCCCGCCGCGCCCTTCTCTTCAAGCTGTCTCTGCTCCTGAATGGAGCGGTGGGTGCGGCATTGGCCGTCCCCATCCTGGGTTATCTGCTTGGTCCGGCGCTGAAGAAGAGCCCCGGCGCCGACTCCTGGATCAACCTGGGCCCGCTCGGCGATTTTCCTGAAGGCGAAACCCGGCTGGTGAACTTCCGCAGCCCGCAGACGACGCCGTGGGACGGGCAGACCGGGGACATTCCCTGCTGGGTGCGACGCATCTCGGGACGCCAGTTTCAGGTGTTCGCCATCAACTGCGCGCATCTGGGATGCCCGGTGAGGTGGTTCGCGCAATCCAGGCTCTTCCTCTGCCCCTGCCACGGCGGTGCCTATTACGAAGACGGCTCGCGCGCCTCAGGGCCCCCGGAGCGCGGCCTTTTCGAGTATGAGCACAGGATCGTCGCCGGGAGTCTGCTGATCAGCGCCGGCAAGCTGCCCACGCTGGCCACGCGCGCCTGCAACCAGAAGCCGCTGACGCAGATTCAAGCCACTTCCGCCAGCGCACAGTCGGGGGACAACTCATGGCCAGCTTGAAGCGCCGCGGTACGGATGTCTACAACTGGCTTGAGCGCCGCTTGGGGTTGGGTACGCCCGCCCTGGAAGCGGCGCGGCACAATGTCCCCGCCAGCACCTCCAGTTGGTGGTATGTCTTTGGCAGCGCGGCCACGGTGATTCTGGCGCTGCAGGTGGTCACCGGCATTCTGCTGGCGCTGGTTTACTCTCCCACGGCCAGCAATGCGTGGAACAGCCTGGAGTTTCTCGATCAAAACGTCCAGCTCGGCTGGTACCTGCGCGCCATGCACGGATGGGGCTCCGATTTCATGATCGCCATCGTGCTCATCCACCTGGCGCAGGTCTTCCTCTTCGGCGCATACAAGTTTCCCCGCGAACTCACCTGGATCGTGGGCGTCTTTCTGCTCTTGCTGACGCTGGGCATGGCATTCACGGGGCAGGTTTTGCGCTTCGATCAGGACGCTTACTGGGGGCTCGGCATCGGGGCCTCCATCATGAGCCGCGTTCCTATTGTGGGCGGACCATTGGTCGACCTGCTGCTGGGCGGACCCATTATCGCCGGACCCACGCTCTCCCGCTTCTTCACCCTGCACGTCTTCCTCATTCCCGCAATTCTGCTGGCGCTGGTCGGCCTCCACCTGCTGATGGTGCTGCGCCTCGGCATCAACGAGTGGCCCATGCCCGGCCGCCTGGTCAACAAGACGACCTATACACAGGAGTACCACCAGCTCACGGAGAAGACCGGCATTCCTTTTGTGCCCGATGCGGCGTGGAAAGATGCTGTCTTTGCCGCGGTCATCGTGCTGGCCATCATGGCTTGCGCCTTCTTCTTCGGGCCTTTCGGCCCCACCGGCCAACCCGACCCCACCATCATTCAGACCGCACCCCGGCCTGACTTCGCCTTCCTCTGGATCTATGCCGTCCTGGCCTATCTGCCGGCCAGCCTGGAAACCCCGGTTCTGTTTGTAGCGCCGGTTCTGGCTATCGGCGGCCTGCTGCTGCTTCCGCTGCTCTCCGGCGAGGGAGAAAAGCATTGGTCGCGCCGCCCGGTCGCGGTTCTGATGATCGTGCTGATCGCCGTCACCCTCGGCGTCTTCACCCGCCTCGGCACCTATACGCCGTGGAGCCCCGTCATGAACGCCTGGAGCAGCGATCCAATCCCCGTGGCCGACTTGAGGGACCGCACACCTCTGGAGCGAGAGGGCGCGCTTGTCCTCCAGAACAAGCAGTGCCGCAACTGTCACTCCATTGGAGGAGCCGGAGGCATGCGCGGCCCCGCGCTGGACGCCATCGCGTCGCGCATGACCGAAGATCAGATGATTCGCCAGGTTCTGCAAGGCGGAGGAAACATGCCCGCCTACGGCAATGCGCTGAATCCTTCAGAAACCACCGCCCTGGTGCATTTTCTACTCACGCTGCGGGGCGGTAATCTTCAGCACGCCGTCGACGCCTCGCGGCAGATGGTTCTATCCAGCCAACAGTCGCCAGTTCCAGCCGCCTCCACAACGGAAGGACATTAGGACTCATCTCCAAACGGGCTTTGAAAGGGCACGGCTTTAGCCGTGCCGGCAAAAGCCGCAAATCCCAAGGGGCTTTAAAGGCGGCGGAAAAACCCGTTCGTGCGGTAGGTCCGGGCTTTAGCCCGGACATAAGCCACGCAGAATCAACGCGGGCTTCAGCCCCTGAGGTATGCCTTTCGGGCATTTCGCCCACATGCAGCCCTTTTCCGCAGCCTGTTTATCCCATGAGGTAGGCGGTGTCGGTCCTGGCGAATTTATGAGATGACCTCGATCGTTGCGTTTACCCTATTCCAATGCCTCCTGAGTATCAGGCCATCTTCGCGGAGTGGTCGCCACCGCTGTTCCTCACCACAATGGTGCTACTTTCGGCGGCCGTCTATACGCGTGGATGGTTCGCCATCCGCAAGACCCGGCCTGCGCAATTCACTGCCTGGCGGCTGGCTGCGTTTCTTCTTGGCCTCACAACCCTCTGGCTGGCCATCGGATCGCCGATGGATGGCTTTGCCGATGCGCTGCTCAGCGCCCACATGGTCGAGCATTTGCTCCTCATGTCCTTTGTCCCTCCGCTGCTGCTTCTCGGCTATCCGTCGGTTCCGTTGCTGCGCGGCCTTCCCCGCAGGCTCACCGTCAACCTGCTTGGCCCTCTGCAGCGGCTGAAAGCTCTGCGCGCGTTGGGCTCATTCCTCACCAGGCCTCTTGTGGCCTGGCTCACCATGAATCTGGTTTTCCTCGGCTGGCATGTGCCCTTTGCCTACGACTTCGCGCTTGAGCACGAGCGCTGGCACGACTTCGAGCACATCTGTTTCCTCAGCTCGTCGATCCTCTTCTGGTGGCCGCTGATTCGCCCCTGGCCGACCAAAGCGCGATCCCCCGGCTGGTACCTGCTCCCGTACCTGGTGGGCGCGGATCTGGTCAACACCGGCCTCTCGGCCTTCCTCGCCTTCTGCGATCGCCCGGTTTACACCTACTACCTGAAACAGCCGAGCGGTTTCCCCATAACACCCATGGCGGACCAGGTGATCGGCGCGGTCATTATGTGGGTTGTCGGTTCGGTCGTCTTCCTCGGCCCCGCTGTCTTCATTACGCTCCGTCTTCTGCAGCAGGACTCGAAGAACCGATGGTGACACCGGTTCTGCAAGCGCCGCCACATGGCGTTGCTGCATGGTTCGAGAGAGGGCCGAGGTTTCCTCCTTCTCAGCGCGTTTACGCAGCGATATTCAGACGGCGAAGGGGGCCGGGCGGCCCGCGTCCAGCATTCGATTCAGGAGGGAAAACGTGGGATTCTTCTGCCAAATGTTGCCAGATGTGGAAAGCCCATCCCTTCCAAAGCGGGCAATTCTGAGAGAGGTTCTATTCCTCGCTGCCGCTCCACCCCTCGGGGATAAAGCGGTAACCCACCCAGGGCTCGGTCTGGATGTACTGCTTGCCGGTTTCGGCTTCCAGCTTCTTGCGCAACTGGCCCACAAAAACACGCAGATATTCGGGCTGATGGGCCGATTGCGCCCCCCATACCGCGGTCAGCAGGGCCCGATGGGTCATCACCTTGCCGGCGTGGCGGGCCAGGTGGAGCAGCAGGTCGAATTCCTTGGGGGTGAGGTGGATGGGCTTGCCCTGCACAGTGATGGTGTGGGCCGCGACATCCACCATAAAGTCGCCGGTCTCGATCGCCGCCGTGGTACGCTCCGGGGCGCGGCGCAGGTGGGCGCGCACGCGGGCCAGCAGTTCCTGGATGCTGAAGGGCTTGGTCACATAGTCGTCTGCGCCGGCATCGAGCGCCTCGACTTTCGAGCGCTCGTGGTCGCGGACGGAAAGAACCAGCACCGGTGTGGCCGAGCGGGTGCGAATGGCGCGGCAGACCTCGACGCCGCTCATGATAGGCATCATCAGGTCGGTCACCACCAGGTCCGGAGACCACTCGCGGAAGAGTTGCAGGCCCTCTTCGGGGTCGTTGGCGGTGCGCACATCGTAGCCCTGTGCGGAGAGCGCGGCGCGCAGCACGCGGGTGATCTGCGGCTCGTCGTCGATAACCAGAATTCTGCCCGGCATGTGTTCCTCTTCCATCGGAAGATTACAACATCCGGGCCGCCGGGTATGATGCACGATGAGATGAACATGAAAGGGCTTACCGATTCGCGGGGGATTGTGCACTGGCTGGTGGGCGCGCTGATGGCGGCGGGGACCACGGCCCTGCTGGTCTGGCTGGGCGCCAATTCCACGGCCGCGGGCATGGTGTTTCTGGTCCTGGTGGTGTGGTCGTCCACCCAGGCGGGGATATGGCTGGCGCTCTATATCGCGGTGCTGTGCGCCCTGTCGTTCGATTACTTCTTTCTGCTCCCCTACCGCACGTTTCGGCTGGCCGGCGGGCAGGAATGGGTGGCCATGGTCTCATTCGTGGCCTGTTGCGTAGTGGTGGGGCGGGTGGCGGAGTTGGCGCGGCGCCAGGCGCGCCAGGCCGAGCAGCGCCGCGAAGACGTGGAACGACTTTATGAGCTGAGCCAGGAGATGATGCTGCACGAGGATGCCGCCGGGCTCATCCGCGACCTGCCCCGGCTGATCCACCGCATCTTCGCGCTGCAAGGCGTCGTTCTCTACGTCTGCGATCACGACCAGTTCTATGCCTCGACGACCAATCTGCCGGAAAGCATGAAGGCCAATCTCAAGGCCATGACCCAGGGGCAGAATCCCACGCTGGTGGGGCCGGAGAGTCTTTGCGTCATGCCGCTCATGCTGGGATTGCGGCTGGTGGGAGCGCTGGGCTGGCGACCGGCGGCGCTTTCCCGCGAGGTGGCCACGGCGGTGAGCGCCCAGGTGGCCATCGTCCTGACGCGCTCCATCGCCATCGAGGCCGAGGCGCGCATGGCGGCCGCACGCGAAGGAGAGCGGCTGCGCACGGCGCTGATTGACTCGCTGACCCACGAACTGCGCACCCCGCTGACCTCCATCCGCGCCGCCGCCACCACCCTGCTGCAAGCCGAGGGACTGGACGATGCCGGGCGGCTGGACCTGGCAGCCATCGTCGACGAAGAGGCCTCAAGGCTCGATGTGCTGATTGGCGATGCGGTGGAGATGGCGGAGATCGACGCCGACGTGGTGCAGGTCCGCCTGGTTCCCCAGCATCCCCGCGCGCTGCTGGAGCAGGCCGTGGAGGAGTCGCGCAAGACGCTGGTCGCGCACCGGGTCAAAATCGACGTGGAGGGCGCGGACGATCCCGCCTGGTTCGATCCGCACCTGCTGGGACGGGTTCTGCGCCACCTTCTGGAGAACGCGGCCAGGTATACGCCGCCGGGCAGCCGCATCGCGCTGAGCAGCCGCCGCGCCGGCGACCGCCTGGAGTTCCGCGTGGAAGACAACGGTCCGGGGATTGACGCGCTGGAACTGCCGCTGATTTTTGAGAAGTTCTATCGCGGCAAGAGGGGTGGCGGCAAAGGTTCAGGGATGGGCCTGGCCATTGCCCGAGCCATCCTGGCCGCGCACGGCGGCGGGATCGAGGCCTCGAGCGCACCAGGAAAGGGAGCCAGCTTCCGGTTCTGGGTGCCGCTGGTGGAGAGGGAACAGGCGAGCGGGAAGTGAGCGGAGATTGCTTTATCCCGCACGGCGAAGTCCTTTTTGTTCAAGACATCCTCACTGTCCCTGTAGGGCCTTACACTAGCTGCCAGGTTCTTCGCTCCAGTCACAGGGGATTTCGCGGTGCTGTTCGGAGCTGGCGGCAGCCCACTCCAGCAGCCGTGCCACCCGCCATGCCTCCAAGGGAAGCGCCGGCGCGGGCGCTTTGCCCAGGAGCGCGTCGCGGACGCCTGCATAGTAAAGCCGGTAATTGCCGGGGATGGGCGCCACGGGGCGGGTGACCATGCCGCCGTCCACATCTACGCTCAAAGTGCCCCAGTTGGCGGCCGGTTCCTGGCCCCAGGCGGGATCGGCGATGCGGGTAACCTTGTTCAGCGCCGCTTCCTGCGGATCGAGTCCCGTCTTGCAGTAGTTGCCCTTGGCGCCGCGCAGGTGAAAGCGGGGGCGCGCCGGAATAGAAAGGCAGTTGACCCCCAGGACGGCCGAGAAACTTGGATAGCGCAGGCGCAGGGTAAAAGCGTCGCTGGCCCGTGCCCATTGGCGCTCGCAGAGGACATCCGCGCTCACAGCTTCCGGCTTGCCAAAAAGCACCAGCGCCTGGTCCACCAGGTGGGTTCCGAGGTCGAGAAGAACGCCGCCACTCTGCGCGGGGTCCTCCTTCCAGAGGCGGTCGGTGGGGGGATTGGGCCGCCAGCGGTCGATGCGCGATTCAAAGTACACCAGGCGGCCCAGCGATCCTTCACGCAGTAGTTTCTGAATTGTCTGGAAGTCGCTGTCCCAGCGGCGGTTAAAGTAGGGAACCAGCAGGACTCCACGAGCCGCGGCCAGCTCCATCAGCTGGGCAATTTCGCCCGAAGTGGCAGACATGGGTTTGTCGACCACCACGTTCCTGCCGGCTTCAAGAATCTGCCGGGCGACCTCGAAGTGAGTTCCGCTGGGGGTGGATACAACAAAGAGGTCGAGGGAAGAGTCGGCCAGCATGGCTTCAAGCGAGCGGTAGGTGATGATGCCGGGATAGCGCTGCGCGGCGTTGTCGGTGTGGCGCTCGACCACCGCCGCCAGTTCCAATCCCTCAACGGAGGAGAGCAGTGGAGCATGAAAGACGCGCCCACCCATGCCAAAACCTACCAAACCCACTCGAATCATCTGGCGCTCCTGAAGCACGGCTCTTTGACAGCCTGGACTCGAAAATCAAGGACTCGATGCGCCGCCTGCTGCCGTGGCGTCGTGGCTCCCGCTGAAAAAGGGCGGACGTTACTGCGGCACCGGCACGCCAGCCTTTTCGCAATCGGATTTTTGTATGGCCTTCCACTTGGTGTAGTTGGGTTCATCCTGCGCCTGAAGGTAGGCCGAACTCACAATACCAGCTTGCACACACACATCGACCTTTGTGCTCCTGGAGTCCATGAGCATGCTTTGGTACCGGTTGACGGCCTGATCGGCCTCCCTCGCGTAGTCCCCATGCGTGCTCTGCTCCGGTGCGGGGACCGGGCGGTGCAGTTCATAGGCATGATAGAGCGCATACGCGACAACCACCGCGATCAAAACAATCCAAACCGCCTTCATCGTTTCGCCTCGTTGCGTTGAAATGATGGCACCTGTTCGTCTTAGCCTTCGAGTTTATACCGGGTTTCAGCCAGACGGTAGAGGCGACGCCAGACCAGGCGGTTCATGGTAACCACCATGAGCGAGATGAGGATGGTGGCCAGCAGCAGGATGGGGAAGCGGCCGCTGTCGGTGGCGGCGTCGATTTGCGCGCCCAGGCCGATGGTTTGCAGGGTGCGGTCCTGGACGTGGGAGTACTCGGCAAAGACCGACGCGTTCCAGGCGCCACCGCTGGCCGTGACCATGCCGGTGATGAGGTAGGGGAAGATTCCCGGCAGGATGAGCCGGGTCCAGCGCTGCCAGCGGGTGAAGCGGTAGAGCGAAGCCACCTCGCGCAGGTCGGAGGGGATGGACATGGCGCCGGCGATGACGTTGAAGAGGATGTACCACTGGGTGCCCAGCAGCATGAGGGCGACCGAGCCAACGCCCAGCCCGCCGCCGATTTGAACCAGGCCGATGAGCAGGATGGGGAAGAAGGCGGTGGCCGGGACCGAGGCCAGCACCTGGGCCACGGGCTGCACGACGCGCGCAATTTTGGGATTGAGGCCGATGGCCACGCCGACGGGGATGGTCCAGGCGGCGGAGATGAGCAGGGCGGCGTTGACGCGCAGGAAGGTGGCGCCCGCGGCTAACAGCAGCAGGCGCAACTCGGCCCAGGTCACGGTCTCAAGCATCAGAACGGCATGTACTGCGCCCCAGACGGCAAGAGCGGCGGCGAACGCAGCCAGCACCCAGAGCCAGCCAGAGCCTTTGCCGCGAACCGGCCCCTCGTCCAGCGGCTGGACGATGCGGCATTCCCTGGTGCGCGCCATGCGGCGGTAAATAGGCTCGTCGATGCGGGTCCAGATGCGGCCGGGGATGGAGCTGAGCAGCGAGGAGCGCTTGAGCAACTCGAGGATGGGAGAAGTGACGCGCTCGGCGGACTCGACCTGCTCGAATTTGAACTTGTCGCTCCAGGCAATGAGCGGCCGCCAGATCAGCTGGTCGGTGGCCACAACGATGAGAATGACGACCGCGAAACCAGCCACCAGGGCGCGAATATCGCCGGAGGCAGTGGCCGTCTGCAGATAGCTGCCCAGGCCGGGCAACTGGAAGTTGCGCTCGCCCATGGTGAACATCTCGCAGGCGATGAGGGCAAACCAGCCGCCGGCGACGGAGACGATGGAGTTCCACACCAGACCGATGGCGGAGTAGGGCATTTCCAACTGCCAGAAACGCTGCCAGGCCGAATAGCGGTAGATGCGCGAGGCCTCGATCATCTCCCGGGGGATACTCTTCAGCGAGGAGTAGAAGCTGAAGGCCAGATTCCAAACCTGGCCGGTGAAGATGAGCAGGATGACGCCCATCTCGATGCCCATCTGATGGCCTGGTATGAGCGCCACCATGGCCAGCACCACCGGCGGCAGAAAGCTGAGCACGGGAATGGACTGCAGAATATCGAGGACCGCGATCATCCAGGCTTCGACGCGGGGATTGTAGGCGGCCGTGTAGCCGTAGGCGATGGCGAAAACCAGGCTGAGCAGGTAGGCGATGCCGATGCGCACGATCGAGTAGAAGGCGTAGACCGGCAACGCGCCGATGGAGTGCGAGATCGGCACCACGGGAACGGGTTTGCCCAGCCAGTAGGCGCCGGTATTGACAATGGCGAAAAAGATGGCCAGGCCGCAGAGAGCCACGCCGAAATCGGTGAGGAACGGCCAGGTGCGGCCGGAGACCAGCGATTGGGCCAGGGGGTGTTGAACTTTCACTCGGCCTCCTCGCTGGCGGCGATCTCTTCATCCTGCGCATCGGGCAACACAAAGCGGCGGCGGGAGGCGTCGAAGTCGAACAGCTCGGCGTAGCGGCCCCAGGCGACGGCCGTTTCCATCTGGCGCAGGCATTCCTCCTCGCTGAACTGCTCGTCGAGCATGTCGAGGAAGAACTCTTCCGGCACGGTGTGGTCGCTTTTGGCTTCCAGGGCGCGGCGAATCTGGCGCAGCAGGAGCACGTTCTTGACCGCGGCGTCGCGGAACAGTTCCTTCTGGCGCAGGATCTCGGAGTTGGCAAACTCCGTGCCGCTCTCGGTGATGGCGGCGTCGCCCTCTTCGATGATGAGGAAGCCAAGCAATTGGGCGGCGTCCACAATGGGCAGTAGGTCGTCGATTTCAAAGGCCAGGTCGTCGGCCAGGCGGTAGATGTCGTCGCGGCCGCCCTTGTCCAGCAGAAGTTCGAGCAGGCCGGCCATGCCGCCGGGGCGGGCATGGGGCAGCATCTGGTAGTGCATCTGGCGCTGGTCGCGCACCCGGGTTTGTTGCCCGGGGGCCTCGGCGGGCGCTGTGTCGGGCTTGGTGAGCACCTTGTAGATGTAGTCCACCAGTTGGGTGAAGGGCTCGGATTTGCGGTCGCGGGGCTGCGCCAACTGCACGCGGAAGTCGGTGCGGATGTGGCCGGGATTGCGCCCCAGCACGATGATGCGGTCGGCCAGCAGAACCGCTTCTTCAATGTTGTGGGTAACCAGGAAGACGGCCTTGGTGGGCATGGTTTTGTTGGCCCACAGCTCGAGCAGTTCGCTGCGCAGGTTCTCGGCGGTCAGCACGTCCAGAGCAGAGAAGGGCTCGTCCATGAAGAGCACCTCCGGCTCCACCACCAGGGCGCGGGCAAAGCCCACCCGCTGCTTCATGCCGCCCGACAGTTCTTTAGGGTAGGCTGCTTCAAAGCCGTCCAGGCCGACCGTATCCAGCATCTTCATGCTACGGTTGCGGCGCTCGTCGGGACTGACGCCGCGGGCTTGCAAGGGTGCTTCCACGTTTTCGAGAACCGTGAGCCAGGGAAAGAGGGCAAAGCTCTGGAAGACGATGGAAACGTTGATTTCGGTGTCGGCGATGGGCTTCTCGTGCCAGTAGACTTGCCCTGCGGTGGGCGTGGAGAGGCCGCTCAACATGCGCAGCATGGTCGATTTGCCGGAGCCGGAAGGACCGAGCAGGGCCAGAATCTCTCCGGGCACGATCTTGAGATCGGTGGCGGAGATGACCTGAATGCGGTTCTGACTGGGCTGCGCATAGTACTTCTCGATCTTTTCGGCGCGAATGATGGCTTCGACCGCCGGGGTCTGGCTTTCGTTCGGGATGCCCGCTTCCTGCATGGGTAGGTCTCCGCTTGGGGTCCACGGGGGGAGGCCGCGGCCGGTGGTTGTTTCAAGTGTATGTTTGCCCGGTTGCTGAGGGATGAATTGGAGGCGGCGGGCTTTGTGCAAGCCCGGGATCGCGGCCTTGTCCGCCTGTGGTGAAGTGCCACCAAAAAATCCCTGGATTGAGATACCCTAGCCGAGCGTATCATTGACGCAAAACGTTCCGCCAGAGAAGGCGCCCTGCCTGGAAGTGAAACCTAGCTGGCCACTGCCGGGTAACGCAGGATGGGGTTGTGCAGCAAGGCACACCGGGGGCGGTTTGTCATTGTGTCCAGGAGAGTATGAACGAAAGCAAAGCCAAGCCGAAGGTCCTGGTTGCCGACGATGAGCGGGTCATCGCCGATACCCTGACCATGATCCTGAACCAGAGCGGGTTTGAGGCGCGTGCCGTTTATTCCGGCGAAGAGGCACTCGAACTGGCCAAGGTGTTCGAGCCCGATATGCTCATCTCCGACGTGATCATGGCCGACCTGAACGGAATTTGTGCCGCCATCCGCATACGGGCCCTGCTGCCCGGCATCAAGATCCTGCTCTTCTCCGGCCAGGCCGCCACGGCCGATTTGCTGGAGAAGGCGCGCGCCCAGGGCTACGAGTTCGAGATACTGTCCAAGCCGGTTCATCCGCAGGACTTGCTGAGCAGGCTGCGCGGGTAGATCTACATTCGAGCCGGGCAGGTTCCTGATGCGTCCGCGCCTCCGCTTGCATGCACAATGTGCGTCTATGGCGTCTGTGCGAACCGCCAATTCTCGTCGCGGCGATTCTACGAAAGGCATTGAGCAAAATGCCGACTATAAGATACGTTGTTTATTCTCAAGTACTCTGCGGTCAATAGTTGCTCCTAGGTCTCTGACAGCTTGAAGTTGTACCAACACTGGGTGCCCCAGGTCCCGATTTTGGGACCTGGGAAGGTATGAACCAGAGGTACGAAATCATGCTGTCAGAGACCTAGAGTTCGCGCCGGCCTTCCATGGCCCGCGCCATCGTCACCTCGTCGGCGTATTCGATGTCGCTGCCGGCGGGAACGCCGGTGGCGATGCGGGTGATGCGGACAGGAAAGCTGTGCAGCGCGCCGGCCAGCCAGTGGGCGGTGGCTTCGCCCTCCAGGGTGGGGCTGGTGGCCAGAATGACTTCGTCTATTTCCCCGCGTTCCACGCGGGCCAGCAGCGTGCCGGTGCGCAATTGGTCGGGGCCCACGCCGTGCAGGGGCGAGAGGGTTCCGTGCAGCACGTGGTAGACGCCCCGGTAGCCGCGGGTTCGCTCGATGGAAGCGATGCTGGTGGGTTCCTCGACCACGCACACCAGACGCTGGTTGCGCGTGGGGCTGGCGCAGTAGGCGCAGGGATCGACGTCGGTGACGTTGTTGCAGACCGAGCACAGGCGCAGACTGGCCTTGAGGCCCCGCACCGCCTCGGCCAGCGCCGCGGCATCGTCGTCCGTAGCGCGCAGGATGTGGAAGGCGAAGCGCTGGGCGCTCTTGGTGCCGACGCCGGGAAGCTTCTTCAACTCTTCAATGAGCCGGGCCATGGGCTCGGCATAACGTGACACGGGGTGCGCCTCCTGATACTTTTTCCGTCCGATTCGTCTCTGTGAGGATCATCCAATGCCGGGCAGTTTGAGGCCGCCGAGCATGCCCTGCACGCTTGTCTGCATAGCCTCCTCGGCCTTGCGCCCGGCTTCATTGACCGCGGCCACTACCAGATCTTCAAGCATTTCCACGTCGGGTTGGGCGCCGCTCAGGCCAATCACCGCCGCGGGGTCGATGCGCAGCTTGAGCAACTGCTTCTTGCCGTTCATGGTCGCAGTCACTGCGCCACCGCCGCTGCTGGCCTCGACCACGGTCTGCGCCAGCTTGCGCTGGACCTCCTCTTGCATCTGGTTAGCCTGGGAAAGCATTTCCGAAATCTTGAGCGGGTTGACCATGGGGAATTCTCCTGATTGAGAGCTGCGGTCACTTCAGGCGAAGATCGATCACGCTGCGAACTTCCGCATGGAAGATCTCCTTGGCCTTTTGGACCAGGGGGTGGGCCAGCGCGGCCTCCTGGATGCTGCCCGCGAGGGGCGCGGCCATGGGCGCTGCCGCAATGGTTCCGGCTTCGCCAGGGACCACCAGGAAACGGGCCGGCGCTCCCATCCGCTGCAGTTCCTGGCGGATGATCTTCTCTGCCGCCGCGTTCACCGTGAGGGCCAGCATTTTCTTGCCCATGCCGGGCGCTTCAATGCGCAAGTTGGCGCCGTCGATGCTCCAGGAGCCCGCGCCCAGCAGTTGCGCGGCAGAGTTGTGGCCGGCGTTGGTCAGGGCAGAAACGACTGCCTGGCGCAGGTCTTCAACGTTGGATGCGGGCGCGGCTTCCTGGGGAGCCTTGGCCAGCGCACCTTCCGTGAGCGTTGCCGTGTAGCCGGTGACGGGGCTGGCGGCAGCCGGGAAGGGTGTTGTGCCCATAAATGAGCTTTCGGCCGCTTTCGGCGCGGGTGCCGCCGATGGACGCTCCATGGTGGCAACCGGGCTGGCGATGGATTGCAGCTTGAGCGTTGAATCCATTTTGGGGCCGGAGCCCCAGCTGCCGCCGCTGGGTCCGAAGGGTGAAGGCGAAGGGGCCGAGGGCGCAGCCTGCGGAGCCGCGGGAGCCGGGCGAGAGGGGCTGGCGCTGGGCCGCGAGGCTGGCGGAACCGGGGTGCGCGTTGGTGTACCGCTGGCCACGCCGCTGAGCAGTTCTTCCAGCGGCAGCAGGCGTTGCGCGTGGATCAGCTTGAGCAGGCCCAGTTCCAGGTGGAAGCGCTGCTCCTGACGATAATTCAGGTCGTCAAAGGTGCGCAGCACGATTTGTAGATTGCGGGTCAGTTCTTCCTCGGTAAACAGCAGGGCGGTGCGGGCGGCGCGGGCGCGTTCATCGCCGGAGATTTGCAGCAACTCAGTCTGCTCGCCGCCCAGCTTGGCCATGAGCGCATTGCGCAGGTAGCGGACCATCTGGCGGGCCAGCGAAGAGGGATTGTGCCCGGCGTTGACCAGCAGATTCAGTTCCTGCATCAATTCGGCGCTCTGCCCGGCGGCTACGGCCTCCAGCAGGCGTTCAAACACCGCATTGGGCACCGAACCCATCAGTTCGCGGATTTGCGCAGCGGAGAGCAGGGGACGGCCTGCCTCGAGCGGAGCGGAAGCGATGGCCTGGTCCATGATGGAGAGCGCGTCGCGCATGGAGCCGTCGCCGGCCTCGGCCAGCAGGGCCAGCGCGCCCTCCTCCGCTTCCACTTGCTCCAGCCCGGCGATCATCTTCAGCTGGGCCAGGATGTCGTCGAATTTGACGGCGTGAAAACTGAAGTGCTGGCAGCGGGAGCGGATGGTCTGGGGAATGTCCTCAGGTTGCGTGGTGGCCATCATGAAGATGACGTGCGACGGGGGTTCTTCGAGGGTCTTGAGCAGCGCGTTGAAGGCCGCTTCGGTGATCTGGTGGGCCTCGTCGAGGATGTAGATCTTGTAACGATCGCGGGACGGGGCGTAGCGGGCTGCGTCGCGCAGTTCGCGAATCTCGTCGATGCCGCGATTGGTGGCGGCGTCGATCTCGATCACGTCCACGGCGTTGCCCTGGCGAATCTCAACGCAGGAGTCGCACTCGCCGCAGGGCTCGGCAGTGGGGCGGGCCGGTGTGCCGATTTCGGTGCGGCAATTCAGCGCCTGGGCCACGATGCGGGCGATGGTGGTTTTGCCGATGCCGCGGTGGCCGCTGAAGATGTAGCCGTGCGCAATGCGGTTCTGGCTGAGCGCATTCATCAGGGTCCGGGTCACGTGGTCCTGGCCAGCAACGTCGGCAAAGCGTTGCGGACGGTATTTTCTGGCTAAAACCTGATAACCCATGAATGAACCCGCTCCTTTGGCCTGCCCGGCACTCGGAAAATGCCTGAGCGGTGGCCTAGGTGGGATTGTATCGTTCCGGGGTGGGGGCGCGGCGGGTGGAAAACCGCATTGCCGCCGCGCAGTGCTCGTGGGAAGGAACAGGCTTACGCTTGTGCCGGCCTGGCGCTCTTGCCGGTGTTGCGCCGCCCGGTCTTCCTCTGGACAGCCTTCTTGAGCGCTTTTCGGGCGGCGGCTTTGCGGCGCTTCACCTCCTCCTGCGAGTACATGGTTCCGCGGCACTTGGCCGCGCCGCAGTTGCAGGCGGCTTCGTCCTCGCCCCCGTCATAAAGGCAGTAGTCGTAGGTGATCTCTTCGCCGGCGGCGATTTTCTTGATGGCCTTGATCCATATCCGGTTGCCTTGCTCGCTGGTCTCGCAATTGGGGTCGCAACTGTGGTTGATGAACATGGCCATGCAGTGGCCGTCGATGACCATGGAACCGTCGCCGAGTCCAAACAGATACGTGATGGGCGAGTCCTGGTAGCAGGCGTCGGCCTGGGCTTTGGTGAGGCGCGGGCCGGTGTATTCGGCCACGCGTGCGCCTTTGCGCAGTGCGCTGGTGGTGTAGCAGCCGGCCGCGTGGATGGCGGAGGAGCGGATGATGAGGCCCATGCGAGTGTGCGATGCTTTCCTTGGGTGCGGTTTGCGGGAGTGCCGCCTGGATCGCATCGTACCATTGAAGGGGACATTGAAGACGCGAGGGGATTGGCAATGAAACGGGGCATTTGGGTGGCGCTGGTTTTGGCGGGTTGTCTGGGCGCGTCGCAGCAGGTTTGCGCGCAGGCTCCAGCGGCGGCATCCGCGCCGGGCCAGGCCAAGCCGGCCGCCAGCGCCCAGAAGACACCGGCAACCGCTCCGCCGACAGAGTCGAACCCGTTTCCCGACGACACCAGTACGATCCCCGTCATGCCCTTGACAACCGCGCCGGCTTTGCCCGAAGGAACCTACAACGGAGCGGAGAGTAGCCCGATTGCTTTGCCCGGCGACGACGTTGACCCGGTGCGCAGTCCGGACGATCCGGCACCCGCCGAGGCCAGCGGACAGGGAGAGAATTTTAGTTCCAGCCTGAAAGACCTGGATCAACTGCTGCCCAAGCCGGAGGACGAGCAGGCCAACAAGAAGAAGAAACCGGAGAAGGAAGAGACGCACCAGGAAGCAGCCTCAAGAGACATTCAAGTCGGCAGCTATTACCTTGACAGCAAGGACTGGAAGGGGGCTCTTTCGCGCTTCGAGTCCGCGCTGGTGCTTGACCCGGAAAACCCCGAGGTCTATTGGGGACTGGCCGAGGCGGAGCGACACTTGGGCGACTTTGCCGATGCCCGGGCCTACTACCAGAAAGTGATCGAATACGACCCGGACAGCCGCCATGGCAAAGACGCGCGCAAGGCGCTGAAGGAGCCGGAGATTGCCAATGCGCGCAACGCATCTTCCGGTCCGTCCCCGGTGGAGACGCCGAAGTAGGCGCTTTCTCCCGGCGCAGCAATTTGAGCGCCTCATGCTTCGCGCCTTGGGCGAAGGGCGGGGCGCAAGTCTGGCTAATTCAACAAAACTCGTACCGTGACCCCATGATCGTGTAATGGCCGGAATGTAGCGCCGTGTATGACAGCGTCGGCTTTGTCAATACTC
>Ga0302202_10000060_pt1 | contig 112441 bp, 120 predicted proteins | sample II_Bog_N3_3_FD_194579 | JGI IMG/M metagenome (GOLD analysis project Ga0302202, IMG submission 194579) | Peat permafrost microbial communities from Stordalen Mire near Abisko, Sweden - II_Bog_N3_3 | ecosystem: Environmental > Terrestrial > Soil > Wetlands > Peat | place: Sweden: Abisko... | reverse complement strand
GAGTTGCGCGCGCCGATGAGCTGACTAACGCAGCTCTAAGAGGTCGACGACGAAGATCAACGTCTCATTGGGCGCGATGACCCCGCCCGCGCCGCGCTCGCCGTAGCCGAGGTGCGCGGGTATGACTAAGCGACGACGGCCGCCGACACGCATCCCGACGACGCCCTGGTCCCAACCCTTGATGACCTGACCGGCACCGAGGGCGAAGACGAAGGGCTCGTTACGATTCCACGAAGCGTCAAACTCTTCACCACTCGAGACCCCCACGCCCACGTAGTGCACGACGGCGCGTTGGCCCGAGGTCGCCTCCTCGCCCTCGCCTTCGATGAGGTCCTCGATGAGGAGCGTCTCGGGCGCGGGGCCCATGTAGGGATCAACGAGGGGCTTGTCGGGCATGGCGCAGAACTCTACTAGCGGCGGTTGCGACCGGCCGCGACCACGCGGACGTTCTTGGCTTCTCGACCCTTGGGACCCTGGGCTTCTTCGAAGGTGATCTTCTGGCCTTGGCTGAGGGACTTGAAGCCGTCACCCACGATGGAGGAGAAGTGGATGAACAAGTCGTCACCCTTGTCGTCGCTGGCGAACCCAAAACCTTTGGAGTCATTAAAGAAACTCACGACCGCTTCTTTGCCACGTGGTCGGTTCGCACCCTCGGGGCGCGTCGACTGGGGCTCGCGACGCTCGAAACCTCGAGGCGAACGCACGGGCGTCTCGCTAGCTCGGTGCTCGCGGCGAGGCGCAACGCGCTCACGTGGTTCACGACGCTCAACGCTGCGTGGGGCGCGCTCGCGCGCCCTCGGAGCTTCGGGTCGCTTCGATGGCGTACGGTCGTCGAGCCGTTCGGCCGCGACCGCGTCGTCAACGGCGCCGAGACGAATCGCGACGGCGTCTTCACGGGTGTCAATCGAGGGATTGATGCCGAGGGCCCGCTGGAGGCGCTTGACCTGTCCAATGACGTCCTCACCCACGAGCGAGATGACGGCGCCCGTGGCGCCGGCGCGACCAGTACGGCCGGAGCGGTGGAGGTAGTCGGTCGCCTGCGCCGGGGGGTCGTAGTGAACGACGACCGGCAAGAGGTCGATGTGGATGCCGCGCGCGGCGACGTCGGTGGCGACGAGGACTTGGATGGAACCGTTCTTCACGCTACGCAGCGCGCGCTCGCGCTGGGCCTGGGAGCGGTCACCGTGCAGGGGTACGGCCGAGATGCCGCGCTCACCGAGCTGGCGCGCGAGGCGGTCGGCGCCGTGCTTGGTGCGGGTGAAGATGATCGCTCGCTCGTACTGCTCAATGATGTCGGCGGTGATCTCGGGACGACGGTCTCGCGGTACTCGCCAGAAGTAGTGGTCGACGTCGCTCGGCGCTTCGTCGCCCACGACGTCGTGAATCGCGGCGTCGTGGGTGAACTCGCGCACCAACGACGACACGTCCGGTCCCATCGTGGCGGAAAACAGCATGACGTGGCGCTCGCGCGAGGTGGCCGCGACGATACGTCGCACCGCGGGCAGGAACCCCATGTCGGCCATACGGTCGGCTTCGTCAACGACGACGGTGGTGACGTCGCCGAGGTCGAGTCCGCGCTGTTCGAGCATGTCTTCGAGGCGCCCGGGACAGGCGACCACGACGTCGACGCCGAAGTTGAGCGCCTTGCGCGCGACGTTATAGGAGGTACCGCCGTAGATGCAGATGACGCGGCGACCCTGGTCGTCGGTCAGTTGGGCAATCTCTTTTTGGACTTGAGCGGCCAGTTCACGCGTCGGAACCAGCACCAAAGCGGTGGGTTTGCGCGGACGGGCCTTGGTGAGATTGGCGAGCAGGGGGAGGGCGAAGGCGAGGGTCTTGCCCGAACCGGTGATCGCCTTACCTACGACGTCGCGACCCGCCAGGGCGTCGGGAATCGCCGCCTCTTGGATGGGGAACGCTTCGGTGATACCGCGCGCGCGCAGACGTTCGACAAGGCGTGCGGGGACGCCGAGGTCGGCAAAGGACATAGACATAGAACTCCTACGAGTTGAGGTGAGCCCAACTCGCAGCACTTCGTCGAATCGGTCTCTATCGCGAGATGCGATGAAACAGCGTTTCCCATGTTAGCAGGTGAGGTGTAAAACGTGCGCACAACATCGCGCGACGCTCGTGCGGGCGGAGGGACTCGAACCCACACTCCGAAGAACTGGTACCTAAAACCAGCGCGTCTGCCAATTCCGCCACGCCCGCGAGCCCCTCCACTCTACGTCGCCAATGAGAGACGTTCACTACCTGTCACGGTAGATTGGTCCAATGATTACTTCCTCCATGGCCGAAGGTTTCGGCACCAACGACCTTAACCAGCGACTCCTGCGTGAGCGCATCGTCTTCCTCGGATCCCAAGTCGACCAGGGCACCGCGAACCGCATCTGTGCGGAACTGTTGTTGCTCGAAGCCGAGGATCGTGACAAGGACATCAGCCTCTACATCAACTCGCCCGGTGGATCGGTCACCGACGGATTTGGCATCTACGACACCATGCAGTACGTGAACTGTGACGTGCGCACGATCTGTATCGGCATGGCCGCCTCGATGGGACAGTTCCTGCTCTGCGCGGGCGCGCCGGGTAAGCGTCTCTCGCTGCCGCACAGCCGCATCCTCATGCACCAACCCTCAATGGGCGGCATGCAGGGCCAGGCGTCAGACATCGCGATTCAGGCCGAGCAGATCATCTACATGAAAAAGACGCTCGCGGAACGCACGGCATTTCACACCGGCCAAAGCGTTGAGCGGATCGAGACGGACTCGGACCGTGACCGCTGGTTCACGGCCCAAGAGGCTCTGGACTATGGCTTCATCGACGCGGTCATCGAGCGTTCGGCACTTCGTCAAGGCGTCTAGTGAGCCAAGCCCCCTCGGTGGGCCAAGGACATCGTTCGCTTGAGGACACCCCGGTGCGGGTTGTCAGTGCTCGACCGGTTCTCTCTAGACGACTGAAGACCCTCTGGTCGCGCCGCGAGTTGCTGATCGGTCTGATCTCTTCGGACATCCGCATTAAGTACAAGAACTCGACCCTGGGGATCTTCTGGTCGATGCTCGCGCCGGCGTTCACCCTCGGCGTGTACTACATGGTGTTCGCCTTCTTCTTGAAGAACGGCATCCCCAACTTCGTCATCTACCTCTTCTCCGGCTTGGTCGTATGGAACATGTTCCAGAACTCGATCAACACCGCCACCGGGGTCATCGTGGACCGGGCGGCACTGGTGAAGAAGGTCTCGTTCCCTCGCGAGATCTTGGCGCTCTCGAACGTTGGCGCTGCCGTGGTGTACTTCGTGGTCCAGATGGTGGTGCTCGTCATCTTCGTGGCGGCCGTGGGTCACGCCCCGGCGTGGCGATTCCTCCTGATCCTGCCGATCTCGTTCCTCTCGCTCTACTTCTTTACCTCGGCCCTCGCGATGGTGATGTCGGCCGTGAACGTCTACCTGCGCGACATGAAGCACCTCATGGAGGTGCTCTTGCAACTGTGGTTCTGGCTGACGCCGGTCGTCTACTCCTACGAGCACTCGATTGCTCCGCACCTCTCGCGCCACGGTCTCTCGCTCTTGTACTTCATCAACCCCATCACCTTGATCGTGGTCACCTTCCAACGCGTCTTTTACGTCAACACCATCGTGCACTCGACCGTCGCCCCCTACCCGTTGATCAACATCTTGCCGACGTGGTCGTTCGACAAGTTCCTCGAGCTGAACGTGGCCCTCTTCGCGATTACCGTCGTGCTCTTCTTCGTGGCGGAGGCGATCTTCGGACGCCTCGAGGGCAATTTCGAGTCGGAGTTGTAATGGTCGCGGTCATCGACGTCCAAGACGTCTCGAAGTCCTTCAAGATTCATCACGAGCGGCACCAGTCGTTAAAAGAGCGCCTCTTGCACCCACGTTCGGGCTCTACCGAGATGTTCCAGGCGCTGCGCGACGTCAGTTTCAGCGTCGGACAGGGCGAGACGGTCGGCATCGTGGGGCACAACGGATCGGGAAAGTCGACGCTGCTCAAGTGCATCTGCGGGGTCTTAAAACCAACCTCCGGCGAGATTCGACTTCGTGGATCGTTGGCCGCGCTGTTAGAACTCGGCGCCGGATTCCAGACCGAACTCTCCGGTCGTGACAACGTGTACCTCTACGGCGCGATGTTGGGTTTTTCACGAAAGATGGTGGACGCGATCTTCGACGACGTCGTGGCCTTTAGTGAGATCGAGCAGTTCATCGACACCCAGGTGAAGTTCTACTCGAGCGGCATGTACGTGCGCCTCGCCTTCGCGGTCGCGGTCAACGTGGATCCGGACATTCTGGTGGTCGATGAGGTGCTGGCGGTCGGCGACGAACGCTTCCAGGCCAAGTGCGTGGACCGCATCCAACGCTTCAAGGAAGAAGGACGCACCATCCTCTTCGTGACCCACAACGCCGACCAGGTGCGCGCCTTGTGTGACCGGGCCGTGGTGCTCGACAGCGGCGACATGATCGCTGATGGACCGACCCAAGATTCACTGCGCATCTTCCGCGAGCACCTGATGGAAGACGCCGTTGAACACGATGCCGCGCACCTGCTCGGCACCATTCAAATCGAGTCGGTCACGACGCCCGAAGGATCCTTTGACGTGAAGAGCGGTTCGAGCCTGCATCTCGACGTCACGGTCACCTCGCAGAGTGCCTACAGCGGCAACTTCGTCATGGAACTCTTCACGCGAACGGGACTCCTGGTGAGTCGCAGCGACGCGCAGGGTTCACCGGTCAACCTCGTACCCGGTCGCAATCACGTCACCGTCGACCTGGCACAGATCCCCTTGCTCGACGGCATCTACGACCTCAACGTCGGGGTGCTCGACCACCACGGACACACCGTGATCGCCTGGAGCGAGAAGGCGGCGTCGATTCAGGTCACCTACGACGGGCGCGAGGGCGGCTTGGTCGAACTCGGCGCGACCATTACTCAGCGCTGAGCGCGACGAGTTCCTCGGCGCGCAGGCGCGGGAAGTGGCGCAGTGCCCCGAAGGGTCCGAGTCGCCCGACGTTGAAGGGGAAGGTCGCAGCGCGCAGCATCCTTCGGTCGCCCCGCGAGTTGCCGTAGGCGTAGATCGTCGTCGCGACGCCCGGGTGGCGCGACTCGATCCAGGCGTTCAGCCGACGCATCTTTTCCTTGCCCCGACAGTTCCTGCCCAGGTACCCACCGCTCAGCAGTCCTCGAGCGTCGGTCGCCAGGCGCGTGCCCAAGCCGCCAGCAACACCGAGGTGTTCGGCCACCACCTCGACGTAGAGCTGTGGCGAGGCCGAGACGATGACGACGTCGTGGCCCTGGTCCAGGTGCCAGGTCACGCGCTCGAGCACGCGCGGGCGCGCGTGCGCCGTGAAGTGCGCGAGTGCGAAGGTGCGCGACTCGTCGCTCACCGCGCGCTCGTCTCGTCCGTTGAGGAGCGAGATGAAGAGACGCTCCTTGGCGTAGTCCGCCCGTGACCCGCTGCGTATTGCGCCAATGAGGAGGGGTACCGCGAGGCGAGCCGTGGCGAGATACGTGGCCCGCGACCCACAGATGAACCGCAACCACTTAAAGACGCTGCCCCCGTCGCTCAAGGTGCCGTCGAGGTCGAAGGCGGCGACACTCGGTTCGGGGGGAGTACTCACGTGCTCAGTCTCACAGGCGTGCGCGCGGGAACGACTCGAATACTCTATAAAGCCAATGGTAATTTGCGGGAATAAAAAATCGCCCACTAAGGTGTGCCCGTGCAGTCGAGTGACTGACACGAGGCACGCAAGGAGCAATCATGGCAATTCGTTTGGGCGACGTGGCCCCCGACTTCACCGCTGACACCACCGAAGGAACGTTGAGTTTTTACGACTACCTGGGCGACGGCTGGGGCATCCTCTTTTCTCACCCGAAGGACTTCACCCCGGTGTGCACGACGGAACTCGGTGGCTTCGCCAAGCGCAAGGCCGATTTCGACAAGCGCAACACTAAGTTGATCGCCGTCTCGGTCGACAGCGTCGAGTCGCACAACCGCTGGAAGGCGGACGTCGACGAGGTCAGTGGTGGCGACTTGAACTTCCCGATCATCGGCGACGAGGACCACAAGGTGGCCGACCTCTACGACATGATCCACCCCAACGCGAGCGACACGCTCACCGTGCGCAGCGTCTTTATTGTCTCGCCCGACAAGAAGGTGAAGCTCACCCTGACCTATCCCGCCTCCGTTGGAAGAAACGTTGACGAGATCGTTCGCGTGCTCGACTCCCTCCAGCTCTCCGCGGCCTATCCGGTCTCGACACCGCTCGACTGGAAAGACGGTGACGAGGTCATCATCGCCCCGGCCGTCAGTGACGAGGACGCCAAGGAGAAGTTCCCCAAGGGTTTCCGAAAAGTGAAGGACTACCTGCGCTTTACCCCGCAGCCGAACAAATAGTCGCTGACAACCCCCGACGCCACCGCGCACACGCGACGACGTCGGGGGTTTTGTCGTGAAGGACTATGACGCCGTCAACGACTCAGCGAGTGAGGCACGCAGGTCGCGCTTGAGGACCTTGCCCTGGGGATTTCTGGGTAACGGCGTCGAGCGAAAGATCACCCTGGTCGGGACTTCAAACTTCGCGAGACGCGCCGACACGTGTCGCGCTATCTCCTCGCCTTCGATCACTCGACCCGCGCGCAGCACAATCACCGCGGCGACTTCCTCGCCGAGCGTGGGGTGCGGCACGCCCACCACCGCGCAGTCGATGACGTCAGGGTGTTCGAAGATAGCGGCCTCGACGATGACCGAATAGACGTTCTCGCCGCCACGGATGATCATGTCCTTCGCGCGGTCGACGATATAGATAAATCCCTCGTCGTCGAGGCGGGCGACGTCACCGGTGTGCAGCCACCCCTGCGTAAACGACGTGGCGTTCGCTTCGGGCTTGTTCCAATAGCCGCGCACCACGTTGGGTCCCTTGATCCACAGTTCACCCACGAGGTCGGGACTGGCCGGCACGTCGTTCGTCGGATCGTCCCCCTCGTAGTCCTCGGGGACGATGGCGATCTCCATCACGGGGTACGCGGGCCCACAGCTGTCGGGCTTCGCCAGGTAGTCCGGACCGGAGTTCCCACAGACCGCCGCGGTCGTTTCGGTGAGTCCGTAGCCGTTGCTCGCCGACGCCTGGGGGAAGGCCGTCGCCAGACGCTGGGCGAGGCTCGGGGGCGGTGGCGCGCCGCCGTAGGAGATGTTCTTCACGCTCGAGGTGTCGTACTTGTCGAAGTCCGGATGGTCGAGGATCTGCATCGCAATCGTCGGAACGCCGCCGATGCCACCGATCTGTTCGTCTTGGATGATCTGTAGCGCCTTACCGGGGTCGAAGTGGTGCATCATGACGACCTTGCCGCCCGCCGCGGCGCTCGGCACCATGAAGGCGTGTAACCCGGTCGTGTGAAACAGCGGGATGTTGAGGAGACCCGAGGCCTGCGACCGCGACGCGACGTCTGATCCGCCGAAACGCAGCGCGGTGCGCTGCGCGGAAAAAGCGAGGTTCATGAAGTTACTCACCGAGTTGCGGTGCGTGTTGAGAGCGCCTTTGGGTCGTCCGGTTGTGCCTGAGGTGTACATCATCGTGACGTCGTCGTCGGTGTCGATGACGACCTCGGGTGGCGTGGCGTCGTCGGCGACGTCGCCCACGAAGTCCCAGAATCTCTCCACGCGCACTCCCTCGGGGGCGTCACCGAGTGGCGCGGGTGACGAACGATCCTCGCTCATCACGATGATGGTCGAGAGACTTGCCAGCTCACCCAGCGCCGTTCGGATCCGTTCGTAGCGCTCCTCATCGACGAAGAGCACGGTCGAACCCGAGTCGCTCAGGCCGTAGACGAGTTCGTCGGTGGTCCACCACGCGTTGAGCGGCACGGAGACCGCCCCGGTGACGACGGAACCCCAAAACGCCATCACCCACTCGGGCAGGTTCCGAGCGGCGATGGCGACGCGGTCGCCCGGTACCACCCCGAGCTCAACGAGTCGCCGTCCGAGGGTCGCGGCGATGCGGTAGTGCTCGTTGAACCTGTAGCGCTGCCCCTCGTAGACAATGAAGTCCTTATCCCCGTGCGCCAGCGAGAGGTCGAGCAACTGGCGCAGGTTCGCCGGGGCGTGCTTCCAGACCGTCATCTCGATGCCGTTCACCACGGCGCGTTGCGTTTCGAAGATCTGTCCGGGCTCGATCATTTGGCGAGTGGCTTCGCCAATGGTGAGAGGGGTGTCACCCACTGTTCGTTGGCTCCTCGGTCGGCGTTGGTCGAAAGATCGTCGCTCGGTAGGAGGTGAGTTCGTTGATCGATTCGCGGATGTCGTCGAGCGCACGATGCGCCGAGTCCTTCTCCGGCGAGGACGCCAGGGCCTCGGGGTACCAGCGACGGGCGAGCTCTTTGATGGTCGATACGTCCACGTTGCGGTAGTGGAAGTACGCCTCGAGTTCGGGCATGTACTCCTGGAGGAATCGTCGGTCCGTCCCGATCGAATTACCGCTCAGCGGCACCGTATTGGGCTCCACACCGTTGGCGACTAGGAACTCGAGGGTCTGGCGCTGGGCTTCGTCCACGGTGATCGCGGAGGAAATAATCTGCGGCAAGAGCCCCGAACGGGTGTGCATGTCGGTGACGAAGGTGCCCATCTCCGCCAACTGCTCGGTACTCGCGTGGATCACGAGGTCGGGGCCTTCGGCGACGACGTTGAGCTGGTCGTCGGTCAGCAACGTCGCGATCTCAACGATGACGTGACGGCCCGGTTCCAGTCCCGTCATCTCGAGGTCCATCCACGCCAGCACAGTGCGACACTACTGAATTGCGCATGGGGTGGGCCTGAGTAGCCTTCGCGCTATGGAAATCTTCGCCCAACGGCTCCACCCCGACGCGGTGGTGCCGAGCGTCGCCCACGAGGGCGATGCCGGCTGTGACTTGGTGGCGGTGGAGTCGTGCACCCTGCGCGCTGGTGGGGGACGAGCACTCGTCGCTACCGGACTCGCGGTCGCGATCCCCGAAGGTCACGGTGGTTTTGTGCTGCCGCGCAGCGGTCTCGCGTCGCGTCACGGGGTGACGTGCGCGAACGCGCCGGGTTTGATCGACGCCGGGTATCGCGGCGAAGTGAAGGTGGCGTTGGTGAACCTCGATCCCGACGACGACTACCAGGTCGAAGTGGGCGACCGCATCGCGCAACTCGTAGTGATGAAGGTCGAGTCGCCGTCCTTTCGAATTGTCGAGGAGCTGCCGAGCGCGCAGCGCGGCGAGGGTGGATTCGGCAGTAGCGGGCGATGACTAAGTTCCTCGACCCGCTCGACAGCGCGTTCATCTTGCTCGAAACGCCTGGCACGTCGATGAACATCGGGGCGGTGATGGAACTTGAAGCGAGTCGTAAAGAAGATCCGGCGAAGCGTTTCGTTGAACTGCGAGACCACGTCGCCTCACGGCTCCACGAGATTCCGGTCCTGACCCAGCGGGTCGTGCGAGCGCCCTTTGATATGACGTGGCCAATACTGGTTGAGGATAAGAAGTTCGACCTCGATCGCCACGTCGTGCGCGTCGCGCTGCCGTCGCCGGGTTCCACCGATCAGTTCGAAGTGCTCGTCTCGGAGTTCTTGTCGCGTCCCCTCTCCCCACAGCGACCACTCTGGCAACTCATCGTCGTAGAGGGTCGCGCCGACCACCGTCCCGCGCTCGTGATGAAGGCGCACCACGCCCTCGCCGATGGCGTCTCGTTCGCTGAGACCTTCGCCAACTTCTTCGACATCGCTCCCGACGTACGACCACCCGCCCCGACCCCGGTGCGCGACACGGACGAGACGACGGTCACCACGTCACTAGGACTCTTACGCGAGGGTCTCGGACGCTTGCGGGAGCGTCCCTCGAGAGTGGTGGAGAGTCTCGTGTCGTGGGGGAGTCGGTTCCACGAGATCCTGCGCGGTTTCATCAAGGTGGTTGCCGAGCGAGGTCGACCGCGCCGCGCGCACGACCAGCCATCGATCTTCGACGCCCGGCGCACCTCGCTCAATGGCGCCGCCGGAATCGAAAAGATTTATCTGCGGACGCGCGTCGACTTGGTCGAGGTGAAGCGAGCCGCGAAGTCTCGCGGCGTGAGCGTGACCGACTTCGTGGTCGCGACCCTTAGCGGGGCGCTTCGTCGACTCCTCAGCGAACGCGGCGAAGTCCTTAAGAAGGACCTCATCGCCTTCGTCCCGATCAACGTGCGCGGCGAGGGGGATACCGCCGATCTGGGAAACCAGATTTCGGGAATGCTCGTAGCGCTCCACACCGAACTCGAAGACGCCGAAGAGCGGCTCCTCGCAATCTCCGCCGACTCGGCGAAGACCGTCGGAGAACAGCGCACTCGTCGCGCGAAAATCTTCCAGGACCTCCCTCGCGTCTTGGGGCCGACCCTGGTGTCCTTGGGCGGTCGCGTGGCCGCGGCCTTCTCGCTCTTCGACCACATTCCCATGGCGAACTTGATGATCTCCTCGGTCCCGGGTCCTCCGATTCCGCTGTGGCTGAGCGGTCGTCGGGTCGAGTCGGCCGCGCCCTTCGGTCCGCTCTTTGCCTCGTTCTCGCTCAATGTCACGGTGCTCGGATTCGCCGACCGATTGGAGTTCGGACTCCTCGGATGCGCCGATCGGATGGCGGACCTCGCGACGCTTCGCGACTACGTGTTTGAAGAGGCCGCGGCGCTCATCAATTCGACGCCGACGTAGGGACGCTCGTCTCGCAAAGTCCCGTCGGCTACACTCGATGTACCACGCGGACGTAGCTCAGTTGGTAGAGCGCGACCTTGCCAAGGTCGAGGTCGCCGGTTCGAGCCCGGTCGTCCGCTCCAAGAGCGGCCACCCACTTCCCGCGGTAGTCCCTCATCGCTCCTCGATTTGACTAAAGGAGTGCACATGAAGGTAAGCGGAGTCACGACGAACCTGCGGGTTGCTGACGTCGAGGCAGCGCGCGGTTTCTACGCCGATTACCTCGGACTCATCGAGGAAGATCTCAATCTCTCGTGGGTGACACGCTTCGTCGCGCCGCAGGGACGAGCGGCGGTGCAACTAGTGACGCGAGACGCGACCAGCCCCCACGACTCGGTGATGTCGGTGCAGGTGGGGGGCGACATAGACGAGGCCTACGCCGAAGCGACGCGCCGGGGCTACGAGATCGTGTACCCACTGACCGAGGAGACGTGGGGGCTTCGCAGGTTCTTCGTACGCGATCCCGACGGAAACGTGATCAACATCACCAGTCATCGAGCCGAGTAGTGCATCGCAGGTGTCATTGACACTGAGGATGTTCGCACCGTGGACCACCGAGGTTTAGTAAGAATCATCGCCCGGCGTACAGAGAGGTAGGTAGAGGACGATACTCACGGGAGGTTCGTGATAATGAAGAAAATGACGCTCACAGTGATAGGCGCGGCACTCGCCGTTGGGGGAGTGACTTCGGGTCTCGCGGTCGCATCGAGTGCATCGACGCCCGTGAACGGAGTGGTGACTGGACGGGTCTATGAATGCCCGCCAGGTCCCATCGTCGCATCGCCGGCGCCGAAGGCAATTCCGGCGTTCGTCACGCTGCGACACGACGGCTCGAACATCGAGGTCGCGCCGATCTCCTTCACCGCGTCGCCGCCGTGGCGAGGAGCCTTCACCTTCCACGAGCCGCCCGGTCGTTACGAAGTGATCTCCTCGTACCTGCACCAAACGGCCTGGGTTCGCGTGCGCAGCGGCGTGACGAGTGTCGTGCACTTTGGACCCTTCGCCTGTCCGATGCAGTCGGCTTCGTAGTTCACCTACGAGGGCTCGGCTCCCCGGCGCGCGACAGGCCCGTGGAGCACGGCGGCGGCCACGTCGACGTACGGTCCGAGGTCCGCGTCGAGTTCGTCACCGCCATCAAAATCGGGCACCGTACTCAGGACGATGAGTTGTTGCCCATTGACCAGTGCGCGCTGATCAGCGGTGTCGCTCGCGGCTCGCGCTAACTCCTCGACGTCAACCTCATCGGGTAGTTCCGCGATGACCACGTTGAACGATGCAGCACCATTCGCACCATCGGCCACGCAACTCAAGCAGCCGGTCGTGGTGACGTAGGAACCCGGTACCGAGAGGGAGAAGGCCGTCGCGGCGAGTTGGTCCTGGCCGAGCGGCGTCGTGGCGAAGCCCGCCGCGTCGTAGGCGTCGGCCACGCTGGCCGCCAACTGAGCCAAGTTCGCCGTGGGCGCGAAGGTAACCGCATTGTCGCCCAGTCGATTAGGGGCGCCGAACATGCCCATCGTTGGGGAACCCCGAAAGACCAACGTCTCGACGAATCCGGCGCCGTAGGTCGTGGAGACTTCGGCGATGTGGCATTGAGCGAGACTCGCCACTCGAGTCATGGAGTCGACGGCCACGTCGAGTCGGGCGTCGCCGTCGCCGTCACACAACGCACGAAAGTTCGCGGCCACGGTTCGCGCGTCGGCGCCGAGGGAACGACCGACGAACAGTGCGGACTTGAGCCAGGACTCCCACGGGACCTCTTCGAGTGACGGAAACAGAGCGAAGCCGCCCATCGCCTCAGCCAGCGCGCCGAGCGACGCCCGGCGTCGACCCTGGAGGGTACGACGCATCGAGAACAGTCGCAGCGTCTCGAGCGTCGTCTCGTCGAGGTCGCGGCGAAGGTCGGCGGCGGCTTCATCGCCCTGCGACAGGACCTCGCGAACGACTGCGCCGATCACCTCGTCGTTAGGGTCATCGCGATAGCGAATGAATTCACCCGCGAGTGAGGGGTAGGTCACGCTCAACAACTGGTCGCGCCAGCGCTCGATCCGTGGATCGCTACTCACGGGGCGAGGCGTCGGGTCGGGTTCGGTTTCCTCGCCACGGTGCCAGGCTACGACGCGCGACCCAGGACTGACCGGCGACGTCGTGCGTAGTGTGGTCGCTAGGAGGTGAGCGTGGTTCATCCAGCATTCGAGCCGTATCGTCGATTGGCCTCGTCGGCGCCCGAGGGAGCGGCGCCACTGTCGACGGAGGCGCGACGACGGGCCTTTCGCGAGGAGGCCGCCGCGGTCCGCGGTCAACCATCACCGATGGCGTCGGTGGATGACCTCACTCTCGATCTCCCTGGTCGAACTTTGCGAGCCCGGTTGTACGTACCCGAGCAGGAGGAGTCGACGGCACTGGTCATCTACTTTCACGGTGGCAGCTTCGTCATGGGGGACTTAGAGACGCACGACTGGCTCTGTCGGCGATTGTCGTTTGATACTCGTTTGCGCTTTCTCTCGATCGAGTACCGGCTGGCGCCCGAGCACCCGTTTCCGGCGGCGCTCGACGACGCGATGGACGTGATTCGACACGTCGCGAGCAACCGGAGTGACGTCGCCGACGCGCACTCGCGACTCATAGTTATGGGCGATTCCGCCGGCGCCAACCTCGCCACCGTGGCGGCGACGCAGTTACGTGGCGAGGAACTCGGACTCGTGGCCCAGGTCTTGATCTACCCGACGCTCGGCCCCGAACTGGTTACGGATTCCGCGCACCGATTCGGTTCGGGGTATCTCTTAGACCTCGAGAGTTTGCGACGGGACTACCGACAGTACTTAGGCGCCTTCGGTGACCACACCGATCCACGAGTCACACCCCTGCTCTGCAGCGACCTCGCTGGTGTCGCGCCCGCAGTGGTCGTGGTCGCCGAGTGCGATCCCCTACGTGACGAGGGTGTCGCCTACGCCGGTCTGCTTGGGCACTTTGGCGTACCCGTTGAGTTGCTCGAGGCCGAAGAGATGGTGCACGGATTCTTAGAGATGGGCGGCGTGGTGCCCGACGCCATGGCGATCCTCGACGATGTCGCCTCCCACGTCCATCGACTGGTGGAAGCGTCGTGAATGTGCTGTTCATCACGCTCGATCAGTTTCGCGGCGACAGCTACGGAGCGGCCGGTCATCCTCTGGTGAGGACGCCGACGCTCGACCGCTTGGCTCGCGAAGGGGTTCGTCTCGAGCGTCACTACTCTCAAGCCGCTCCGTGCGCGCCGGGGCGCGCCGCGATCTTCACCGGTATGTACCAGATGAATAATCGCGTGGTAGCCAACGGAACGCCACTGGCGAGCGAACTGGATAATTTGGCGTTCGTCGCTCGACGAGCGGGATATGACCCGACGCTCTTTGGCTACACCGACCAGGGCATCGACCCGTTTCGAGCGAACGACGCCGACGATCCTCGACTCACGTACTACGACGGCATCTTGCCGGGGATGTCGGTCGGGCTCTACCTCCCCGAGAGTCAGGCCGGCTGGGCGCAGTATCTACGGGCCAAGGGATATGACGCGCCGAGCGGTTGGGAAGCACTACTGCGCGGTGAACCCGATCGGCCGGCGGAGGACTCCCTGAGCGGCTTCCTCACGACGCGATTCCTCGAGTGGCTCACTCACCAAGAGAGCGGCTGGTTCGCGCACCTGAGTTACTTACGACCCCACCCGCCTTACGCGGCGGCGGGGGAGTTCTCGCGTCGCTACGACCCCGACGACGTCGAGATGCCCATCGTTCCCGTGGCGGGTGAACAACGTCACCCCCTCCACGAGGCGGCGCTCGCCTTTGGCGTGGTGACGGCCCCGGAGGACCCCCACGCGATGCGTACGCTCAAGGCTCAGTACTACGGCATGATCTCCGAAGTCGACGCGCAACTTGGACGCATCGTTGAGGAACTCGAAGCGCGCGGCGAGTGGGAGGACACGATCGTGGTGGTGACGTCCGACCACGGCGACCAACTGGGCGACCACGGTCTCATCGAGAAGCTGGGATTCTTCCCGCAGAGTTACCACATCATTGGTCTGTGGCGCGACCCCCGCCAACCGGGTGGTCGCGTCGTTCGCCACTTCACGGAGAACATCGATCTGTTGCCCACCCTCGCCGATGCGCTCGGCGTGGAGCAACCCCTCCAGTGCGATGGCCACTCACTTCGACCTCTGTTCGCCGGCGAGAACGTGCGCTGGCGAGAAGAGGCGCACTACGAGTGGGACAGTCGATTCGTCTTACTCATGAGTTCTGTCACGACACCGAGTCGCCACACCTTGGCGCGACAAAACCTTGCGGTGACGGTGGGGGACGACGTGGCCTACGTGCAGTTCGGCGACGGCTCCTACCGCTGTTACGACCTCGCGGCCGATCCAACCTGGCGCACCGAGTGCGACGACGTAGAGCGCGTGTTGGCCGCCGCACAACGTCAACTCCTCTGGCGTCAGCGGCACCTGCGCCACGATCTCACGGACATGCTGCTCTCGTCCGAACGATTTGGTAGGTGGCCGCGGGGCCTGCCCTATTCGCTGCTATCGGAATCCGTCTCGTAGCGCCGCGAGAAGGCGTTCGAACGCCTCATCTCGATCCGACGCGAAGGTGATGTCGAGTAGTTCCAGCGCCACGTAACCGTGACAGGCCGACCAAAGAATTTGCGCGCCGTCGCTCGCGCGAATGTTGGAGAAGTAGCCGAGTCGCTGGCATCGCTCGATGTTCACGACCAACGTCTGATACGTCTGTGCGGCGAGGTGCTCGGCCCCAACGGTGGGGTGGAAGTTTCGAAAGCGGTGCATGAACATCACGGTGTAGAGGCCGCGGTTGCTCAGCGCGAAGGAGCGGTAGCCCCGTCCGGCACTGACGAGGTCCCACAGTGGGTCGCCACTGTGAAACGTGATTGCCTGGCGTAGCGCTTCGAAGCCTTCAGTCCACAGCGCTTCCAGAACACCGTTGACCCCATCAAAATGGTTGTAGATCGCCATGGGGGCGACGTGTGCACGTTTCGCGATTGCGCGAACGGTGAAGCCGTCCGGACCTTCTTCGTCGAGGATGGAAAGCGCCGCGCCACGGACTTCGGCGACGATCAACTTCGAGGGCGTGCGAGTGAGGGCAGTGGTCACTTGCCCAGTATAGAACGTCGTGCTACTTTTATGGGACACTGTTCTATAGGAGTTGCGATGCCTGCATCGGTTCACAGTCGACGCTGGTGGATTCTTGCGGTGTTGTGCGTGGTCGTCTTGATCGTCGTGATCGACAACACGATCGTCAACGTAGCATTGCCGGTGCTGTCGAAGGACTTGCACGCGTCCAACTCGTCGCTGCAGTGGATCGTCGACGCGTACTCGTTGCCCTTTGCGGGCCTCCTTTTAGCGGGGGGAGGACTTTCGGACCGACTCGGACGAAAGCGCGTGATGCAGTGTGGACTGGTCGTGTTCGGAGCGTTCTCTCTCATGGCCGCGTTTTCCTCGAGCGTCACGACACTGCTTGTCGCGCGAGCGTTGATGGGGGCGGCCGCGGCGTTCGTCTTTCCCGCCACGTTGTCGACGTTGACGGTGGCGTTCGATGACCTCTCGGAGCGGGCCAAGGCTTTCGGGGTCTGGGGCGCCGCCGGCGGCGTCGCCATCGCCATCGGACCAGTGGTGGGCGGGGCGCTGCTAGTGCACTTTTGGTACGGTTCCATCTTTTTGATCAACGCGCCCCTCGTCGTGGTCGCCGTCGTCGCGGCGGCCTACGTGGTCCCCGAGTCGCGCAGTCCACAACGACGTCGCGTGGACCTTCTCGGTCTCATCTTGGGCACCCTGGGCGTGACTTCGCTCACCTTCGCGATCATCGAGGGTCCAACCTGGGGTTGGCTCAGTGGTGCGACGCTCGGGCTCTTCGGGTTCGCCGCCATTTCACTTGTCGGATTTGTGCGCTACGAGAAGGTTCGTGAAGGCCCTCTACTCGACGTGCGAATCTTTTCGAACCGCGCCTTCTCCGCGAGTGCCGGCGCAATTGCCGTGAACTACTTCAGCCTTTTCGGCTTCATCTTTCTCATCACGCAGTACTTCCAGCTCATCCGCGGCTACTCGGCTCTTTCGGCGGGCGTGCACACATTGCCCTTCGCGATAGTCACGATGATCGCGACCCCCTTGGGAGCCGTCGCCGCGTTGAAGGCAGGAACGAGGAACGTGGTGACCCTGGGACTCGTGATCCTGGGTGCGGCGTTGACCTGGGCCGGGTTCGTCGTGGCGAACGCCGCGTACTTCGGACCGATCATCGCAATCATGATGATCATGGCGTTCGGTTTCTCGCTCGTGAACGCGCCGGCCACCGCGTCGCTGATGAGCACGCTGGCGCCGGAGCAAATCGGCGCGGGTGCCGCCGTGAACGAGACGACGCGCGAGCTCGCGGGCGCCATGGGCGTCGCGGTCGTGGGTTCGATCTTCTCTTCACTCTTTGGGCCCCACGTGCGCGCCGCGCTTCGCCCGTACCTCGCGAAGGGCCTCTCACGACACGAACTGAACCTGGCCGCGAGTTCGACCCACGCCGCGCAACTCGTCGTCGCGCACTTTCCCGCCGCCCTTCGCCCCGCGGTCGCTGCGCACGTGACGGACGCGTTCATGGACGGGCTGCATCGAGGGTGCCTGGTCGCGGGCGGGGTCTCGTTCGTGGCCGCGCTCGTCGTCTTCGCCCGCCTTCCCAAGGGCGTGCTCGCGGAGTCCGGCTCGCTCGTCCACGCGTAAGCCCGGCGCCATTCGGGAGCGCTCGTCTGGTAACAATGAGGCCACGGCGCGCGATGGAGTAGCAGCATTTTGAACGAGATCACGCAGCGCCGGCACTGGATTGGTCGAGGGGCCCTCGCGCTCGTCGTGGGCGTCGCGGGTCTTCTGCTCGCGGGAGGAACGTCTCGCGCATCGACGACGCCTTCAATCACGGGGGTCTTTAACGCGAGTGACGCCGCGCTCGTCCCGATGTCGCTCTACGGGACGACGCTCCAAGTCGCTTCCGACGCGACGTACCCGCCCGACGAGTGGATGCGGGGCACGACGATGGTGGGACTTGATCCGGACGTGATGCGAGCGGTCGCCACGACGCTCGGTATCAAGTATCGAGAGAACGACGTGCCGTTTAACAACATCATCGTCGGCGTGAGGACGAATCGGTACCAGGTCGGTGCCTCGTCGTTCCCCGATACGAAGGCCCTTGAGACCTCGGTGAACTTCGTCGACTACTTCCAAGGAGGGGAGGCGTTCTACGCTCCCTCGAACGCGAGCGTCACCTTTAAGAGTCTGGCCAGCCTCTGCGGGCTCACCGTCGGCGTCGTACGCGGGACCGTCGAGCAGAGTGAAGCCGACGGTGAAGTCGCCAAGTGTCCCGCGAGCGCGGTACTCAGCGTGATCGACTTCGCGAGTGACGACGCGCTCAATCAGGCCGTGGTCGCCGGACAGGTCGCCGGCGGGTTCATCGACTCGCAAGAGGCCGGATTCCTCGTCGCGACGAGCAAAGGTTCCCTCAAGCTCGTTGGCAACTCCATCGACGTCACACCGTTCGGACTCGCCACCGCCGAGTCCGGCACCGGCGTCGAACTCGCGCGAGCTCTTCGCGCGGCCCTCAAAACGCTGATCGAGAATGGGACCTACGAAGCGATCTTGACGAAATGGGGTGCGGCTGCGGGCGCGCTGCCCGCTCGACTCATCGTGATAAACGGCGCCACTTTCTAGTTCCCGTCGTGTCGAGTCGGGCGATCGCCGGGCCAACCCTAGAGTTCACTTCGTGACCTGGGACCTTGATCCGATCAACGTGGGCACGGGGCTCCCACTCGAAGGGATTCGGGTGCTCGACCTCTCGCGGGTCCTCGCGGGACCGCTGTGTGCGATGATCGCCGGCGATCTCGGCGCGGACGTGGTGAAGGTGGAAGGTCCCGACGGCGATCCGGTGCGCTCGCTGGCGCCCCCGTGGCTCGGCGACCAGGCGACTTACTACTTGGCGGTCAATCGTCATCGAAGAAACATTGTCGCCGATCTGCGCGATCCCCTCGACTTCGAGCGTGTCGGTGAACTCGTCGAGCTCGCTGACGCCGTCGTCGAGAACTACCTGCCGAGCCAGGTGCGCACCTTGGGCGTCGATCGACTGCGCGCGCGAAACCCCGGGTGCGTGTGGGTCAGCGTGACGGCCGCCACCGAAGGGGGACCCCTGTCGGAGCGCCCCTCCTTCGACGTTCTCGCGCAGGCTCGATCCGGTCTGATGGGAGTCACTGGTAACGCGGACGCCGATCCAACGAAGTGTGGCGCGCCCGTCGCCGACGTCGTCACGGGCCTCTACGCGGCGGTGGGACTGCTCAGTGGTCTCTTCGCGCGCGCGAATGGTCGTGGCGGCAGGCACTATGAGGCACCGCTGCTCGAGTCGGCGATGACGGCCCTGGTCAACCAGGCCCAGGGCTACCTATCGACCGGGGTCAATCCCGAGCGACGGGGCAACGATCACCCGAGCATCGCCCCCTACGGGCCGCTGCGGACGAAGGATGGTTTGTTGCTGGTCGCCGTGGGCACGGACGCACAGTACGAGCGGCTCGTCGGTCTGCTCGAGGACGAAGCGCTCTCTCGCCGGGCGGAGTGGTCGACGAACGCCGCGCGGGTCGTCGCGCGCGACGAACTTCGTGACGCGTTGAACCTGATCCTCGGCGAGCACTCGACGGACTTCTGGCTCGACCACCTCGAGCGCGCGGGCGTGCCGTGCGCCCCGATTCTCGACGTCGAGGGTGCCTTCGCCCAAGAACAGATCGCCTCGGGCGACTTCGTGGGCACGATGTCCTCACCCGCGGGCGAGACCCGCGCGATGCGCTCACCGCTACGCATCGACGGGGTACGCCCGAGTATCCGTCGCGGTCCTCGCGCGCTCGGCGAAGACACGTCGCAGATGTTCTCGGAGTGAACTAGCGGACGAAGGTCGCACCATCGACACGGTCGACCGTGGTGAAGGCGTCGACCGGTCGTCGAGTCAACGTCGTGTGTCGTGACGTCGCGTAGCCCAGCGCGACCACCGACGCCAGCGCGAAGTGGTCAGGGAGAGCCAAGACGTCGCGCAGGGCGGCCTCGTTCGTGATCGCCACGGTCGTCATGACACCGCCGACACCGCGATCGTGCGCGGCGAGGAGCACGCTCCAGATAAAGGGATAGATCGAGGCGCCACCGACGAACTGGTAACGCTCGAGGTCGCGGTCGGTCGCCGCGAGTACGCGAAGGTCGGCGAGTACCACCAGCATCGTCGGCACGTCGGCCAGCGTCTCGGCGAAACCCTCGGGCCTCGACGCCGCCTCGGCGGCCTCGCGTTGTTGGCCGGCGGCGACGCGATCGGCCTCGCTGGCGAGCGGCGAGAAGGGTACGAGGCCCACCATGAGTTGGGCAACGTAGTCGTGCCACGCGTCGAGGTAGGCGTCGGCGATGGCGCGGCGAATGGCGGGATCCTTAACGACGATGACCCGCCAGGCTTGGCGGTTGCCACCCGAGGGTGCGAAGCGCGCGTCATCGAGAATCTCGTTAAGGAGGGCGTCGCTGATCGGCTGGTCGGTGAAGTGGCGAATCGAGCCGGTGGTGCGCAGCGCGTCACGAAGCTCCATGGCGCTACGTTAGGTCGGCGTTGCTAGGCGTCGCGCCGTAGAAAACTCGAAGTGCTGATCGCCACCAGCACCACCACGTAGAGCGTCAGAATGCCAAACGACATCCAGGGACTGAAGAGGTTCGGGCCGGGCTGTACCGAGGTCATCGCGTGACCGAGGCCCTCACCGGGGAGGAAACGTACGGTGTCGTTCTGCCAACTCTGCGGCAAGAAGGCGAGAATCAACGGCAGTATCAACAAGATGGAGACGAAGATGCTGATGGCCGCCAGACTGTGTCGGATCAGCAGTCCCAGCGTGAAGCTGAGCGCCGCTAGGAGGGTGAGGTAGAGCCCCGCGAAGATCACCGTGCGCAACACGGCGCCGTCACTCAGCGACGCGGTGGGCACCACGCCTGAGTAGATCGCTTGGCCGATGAAGAACGCGCCGAAGGACGCGACTTCGCCGATGACCAGCATGCACGAGACGAGGACGATGAGTTTGCCGGCGATGAGCTGGATCCGATTGGGCACCGCCGCCAAGGTTGAGCGAATCGCTCCCGTCGAGTACTCGCTGGTGATAAAGAGCGATCCAATCACACCGACCGCGAACTGCGCGAAGACAATACCCACCAGACTTGTTTGGACGGGGTCGAAGGTGAGTTTGTTGATCGTACTCATCTTGTGCCACTGGACCCGCACGACGGTCGTCACTAGGACCCCGAGGCCGATGGTCAAGACGAAGGTGACCACCACGCACCAGATTGACGAACGAACGGAGCGGAACTTCAGCCATTCGGAGCGAACGACCGACCCGAGAGTGGTGTCACTGTTCATGGCGCACTCCGGACGATCCGTATTCGACCGAATCCGCGGTGAGGTCCATGAAGACGTCCTCCAAGGACGCCCGCTGTGGCGTGAGTTCAAAGAGTGCGACCCCGGCGTCAAAGGCGATCTGACCGACTTCTTCGGCGCTCAAGTCTGAGACGCTCAGCGCCTCGTCGTTCAATTCGCTCACCGTGGCGTTCTTGGCGCGTAGGGCGCTCAGGAGCTGTTGGTGATTGGCCCCGCGAACGAACACCGTGCCCTTGGCGGTCGCGGTCAGCGAGTCAATAGATCCCTGAGTGATGAACTTGCCCCGCCCGATCACGATGATCTGATCGGCGCTGACGGCCATCTCACTCATGAGGTGGGACGAGACGAACACGGTGCGACCCTCATTGGCGAGCGAACGAAAGAACTCCCTAATCCAGCGGATGCCTTCGGGGTCGAGGCCGTTGACCGGTTCGTCGAAGAGCAGCACTTCGGGGTCGCCGAGCAGGGCCGCGGCGATGCCGAGTCGTTGGCTCATGCCGAGGGAGAAGTTTCCGACTCGCTTGTGCGCAACGGAGGAGATGCCCGCGAACTCGAGCACTTCATCTACTCGCTTGTAGGGGATACGGTTCGAGGCCGCGAGCGCGCGCAGGTGGTTTCGCGCGGTGCGCCCGGGGTGGATCGCTTTCGCATCGAGCAGTGCGCCGACCTCGTGGAGCGGATCGCGCAGTTCTTGGTAGCGCTTGCCCTTGACGGTGGCTTGACCCTTCGTCGGGTGATCGAGGCCCAAGATAATGCGCATGGTCGTCGACTTCCCCGAGCCGTTCGGTCCGAGGAACCCGGTGACGACGCCCGGCAGGACTTCGAAATCGAGGTCGTCAACGGCGGTCATGCCTTCGTAGCGTTTGGTGACGTGTTCGACTTTGATCATGGGCTGCCTGCAACAAATCTACTGATCGTGCGATCGCGTTTCGAAAGCGCAGACGGCGCCTCGACGAACGCTACTGGTGGTGTGGGGAATTACGGCTTCGCGAGTCTCGCGATGATGGCGTCAGCGTCGTCGACCATCCGACGAACGAGCTCACCCGCGGGCGTCAACTCGTCAATGGCGCCCACGGCCTGGCCGGCCGGGTACCCCTCGCGTTCGGGATCGATACCGGTGGTCGATTCGTCGCCGCCGAGGTGAAACGTACCCTCCTCGTGCGCCACGAAGAGCTGTTCGGGGAAGCGCTTCAACAAGGTGGGATCGGCGTCGTAGCGATCAGTCGTCGAGTTTCGGATGACGCGCATCGTCTTGCCACTGAAGGCCCGAGAGATGACCGTCTCGTCTTCGTGCGCGGCGACGATTCGTTCTCGGTATCCCGGAAGGGCGCGCGCTTCGGGCGTGGCGATGAAACGCGTGCCGACCCACACGCCGTCGGCGCCGAGGGCGAGCGCCGCGGCGAGTCCGCGTCCGTCAAAGACGCCGCCCGCGGCGACGACGGGGATATGTCCACCCACTGCGTCGACGATCATCGGGACGAGCGGAAAGGTCGCGACGGTGCCGGTGTGGCCGCCCGCCTCGGTGCCCTGGGCGACGACGACGTCACATCCGGCATCGAGCGCGCGGCGGGCGTGCTCGACCTTGCCACACATTGAAATGACGAGGACGCCGCGGCGGTGACAGAGGTCGATGACGTGGCTCGGGACGCCGAGACCCGCGACGAACGTGCTCGCACCACCTTCGATGAGGAGTTCCACGTGTTTGACGAGCGTGTCGGGGAACGCGGTGAGCAGATCGACCCCGAAGGGCTTGGACGTCAGCGCCCGCGTCGCGGCGATCTCGTCCCCGAGTCGCTCGTACGACATGGTTGACGCGCCGAGGCAGCCGTAGCCGCCCGCGTTCGACACCGCGGCCGCGAGCGCACTGTAGGAGACCCCGCCCATCCCCGCGAGCATCACCGGGTACTCGACCCCCAGCAGTTCGCTCAGTCGTGTCTTCATCGTCTCGTCCAACTTACACAGGCCACCGCTCGCGGCGCGTGCGTCGATTGGGCGTTCGTTGCGAGCCGAGCGACCCTCCCGAGGGTATCGACGAGTAAAGTCGGCTCTTACTTATAGACGTGCGCAACTCTCCGCCACGAAGGAACCAGTCATGGATGAACTTCAGATAGCCGCCGTGTCGAAGCGACAGCTCTACTTCATTCTGGGCGCCTTGATGCTCGGGATGTTGCTCGCCGCCCTCGACAGCACCATCGTGGCGACGGCACTGCCGACCATCGTGGGCGACCTGCACGGCGCGAGTCACCTCAGCTGGGTCGTCGTCGGGTACTTGTTGACGACCACGGTGAGCACGCCCCTGTGGGGCAAGCTCGGTGACCTCTACGGTCGTAAACAGTTCTTCCAGTGGGCCATCGTCATCTTTCTCGTGGGGAGCATGCTCTGTGGCATTTCGCACTCCATGGTCGAGCTCATTATCTTTCGCTCCTTCCAGGGTCTCGGCGGGGGAGGACTGTTGGTCGGTGCTCAAGCGATCATCGCGGACGTCGTCTCGCCGCGGGAACGAGGTCGATACGCGGGCTTTTTCGGTGCGACGTTCGGCGCCGCGACGGTACTCGGGCCTTTGCTCGGCGGCTTCATCGTGGAGTACTGGTCGTGGCCGTGGATCTTCTACGTCAACTTGCCACTGGGCATCATCGCGCTCATCGTGACCGCCATCGTGCTGCCGACGTCGAAGAACCGTGTTCACCACGTGATCGACTACCCGGGCATCGTCGTGCTCACCATCGCGGCGTCCGCGCTGATTCTCTTTACCTCATTGGGCGGGACGACCCTGCGGTGGTTGAGTGCGCCGTCGATGCTGTTGCTCTTTGGTGGCCTCGCGGTCACGGTCATCTTCGCCTTCGTCGAACGACGATCGGTCGAACCGATCCTGGCGCCGAAGCTGTTTGCGAATCGCGTCTTCTCGTCCGCATCGGCGATTGGCTTCGTCGTCGGCTTTGCGATGTACGGTGCGCTGGTCTTTCTCCCCCTGTTCTTTCAGGACGTGCGCGGTACCTCGCCGACGATGTCGGGACTACGTCTGCTGCCGATGATGGCCGGACTGTTCCTCACGTCGATCACGACGGGAATCCTCGTGTCGCGGGGACGAAAGTATCGACCGTTCCCAATCGCGGGCACGGTGATCATGACCCTGGGGTTGGTGCTCCTCAGTCTGGTCAACGATCACACGTCGCTACTGGTCATCGCGATCTACATGCTGATCCTCGGCATGGGCATCGGACTCGTGATGCAGATCCTCGTGACGGCCGTACAGAACGCGGTCGGCCCCGGCGACATCGGCGCCGCGACGGCGGGGGCGAACTTTTTCCGCTCCATGGGCGGCTGTTTCGGGACGGCGGTCTTCGGCGCGCTCTACGCCAACGAACTGCCGCACGAACTCGCCAAGGGTTTCGGCGCCGCCGGCGCGAAGGCGCTGAAGGTACCACCGTCGGAGTGGACGCCCACGTTGCTCAAGACGCTGCCGCTGCACCAGTTGCACATCGCGCTGCACGCGATCGCGCTCTCGATCCAAGACGTCTACCGCTGGGCGATCCCCTTTGGCGTCTTGGCCGTGGCGCTGTCGCTGACGCTCCCGGAGATCAAGCTTCGTACGAGCGTGCATCCAGTCGCTGACGAAATTCCGCTGTCAAACGCTGACCCCCTGAGCTAAGGACCGCCAGGCACTCGTCAAACTCCGCACCGTCTCCGTAGTACGGGTCGGCGACATCGAGATCAGTCCCGGGATCGAGGAGGTTTCGCCACAAGAGCACCTCGGTGCGTTCGTTGCGCAGTCGCGCTCTCACGTCAGCCAGGTGTTCACGAGTCATCACGATGACCATGTCTTGGGCGTCGAGGTAGGTGCGGTCGGCGAACGCCGCGGGGGAGCCGTCGACCCGGTAGCCAGCGCGATCGAGCGCCGCGCGCGCCCGGGAATCCATAGGGTCGCCGACGTGCCAGTTGGCGGTGCCCGCGCTCGTGACGATCACGTGACCGTCGAGGGTGGAATCGAGGGCGACGAGGTGCTTCAAGACCACCTCGGCCATCGGTGAACGGCAGATGTTGCCGGTGCAGATGACGCCCACGCTCAGCGTCCCTCGCGTCACGCCCCTCCTCGAGAATTTTTATACTTGGGGCACCTATTTCGGCGCCTACGACGTGCGAATATTAGGGGAAGAAAGATAAAGTACGTTAAGGACTGTCGGAAGGAGACGCGATGCCCTTGTCAGAGCACGAACAGCGGGTCCTGGCCGAACTCGAGGAGTCACTGTCCAAACAGGACCCCCGTTTCGCCAAAAACGTCCGAGAAACGAATATTTACTCCCACAGCGGTCGGCGAGTGCGCTGGGGCATCGCCGGTTTCCTCGTCGGACTGCTCGTTCTCATCCTTTGTTTCTCGCACTCCGTTCTCCTTGGACTGGTGGGCGTCGCCCTCATGTTCATCTCCGCTGTCGTGGTCGAGCGCAACGCTCGACTCCTCGGGCGCGCATCGTGGCAGGACATCACTCGTCCGAGCCACGGTGACGACACCCAAGCGAACTACGGTCCTCGCACCAGTTCGCTCCGCGACTGGTTGTCGCGTCATCGCCATAAGAGCGAATGACCGTCATCGGAGACGCGCGCAGCGCGTCTCCGTGCTTAGCGATTGACATCGGCGCGACCAAGGTTGAAGTAGCCCTGGTTGTACCCGACGGGCAACTCGTGCGTAGAGCGCGTCTCGCGGTGGCGGAACATCACGACGATCTCTTCGAAGCGATCATCGCAACCATTCACGAGGTCCGCGGTCCCGACGTACTCGAGGTTGTCGGAGTCGGCTGCGCCGGTCCGATGACGCGAGGGGGGACGAGCGTATCGCCGCTCAACATTCCCTTCTGGCGCGAGTTCGCCTTGCGCGACTCGTTGCGCGACGCGCTCGACGTGCCGGTCTACGTTGAGGGCGACGCGCGTGCCCTCGCGCTGGCCGAAGGATCGTTCGGTGGCGCCCGGGGCGTGACGTCGTATCTGTCAATGGTCGTCTCAACGGGCGTCGGTGGCGGCATCGTCTTGAACGGCCGACTCCTGGACGGCACGACGGGCAACGCTGGTCACATTGGTCACCTCAACGTGGTGCCCGACGGCGCGCTCTGCGCGTGCGGTTCCTACGGCTGTCTCGAGGCGGAAGCGTCGGGTCGCGCGATTGAAGAACGCACCGGTCGTCCCGCGCACGACGCCGATCAGGCGACGCGACAGCGCACCGGTGAGCTCGTAGGTCGCGCGGTGGGCTCGCTGAGTTCCGTGCTCGACTTCTCTCAGTGTTTCATCGCCGGTTCCGTGGCGCTCGGATTCGGCGACGAGTTCTTCTTCGAGGCCAACAAAGCCGCTCGGAGCGTGGCGATGATGAGCTACTCGCACGACATTGAACTACATCGCTCCCTACTTGGCGCCGATGGTCCACTCCTCGGCGCGGCGCTCGTGGGATGGCGTGGCGCATCGTGAGGGGTGTCAATGTGCGTGATCTCTGCACCTATTTGCTACGCCACCCGCAGACGGCGCCCGTGGTCACCCTCGCCGCCTGGCGGCTGCGCCGACGCGCATGGTGGCGACGCGCGCCATTCCTTCCACTGCCGAGTTCGCAGTACTGGGAGTTCCGCATGGCGACGGCCAACGGCAGTAGCGGCGCGCCCATGACGGGGCGAGCCGTCGTGGAGGCCGCCACGTGGTCCCAACGCCAACGAGCGGGACGGTAGCCGTGGGTCGTGTCTTGTTGCTCAACGCGACCTTCGAACCACTGCAACTCGTCTCCGAGCGTCGAGCGGTCGTGCTCATGCTGGCCGGACGGGCCGAACCAATCGCCATGCCGGATGAGCCCGCGGTCTGTCGTTCGGCGAGCGTCGTGGTCGAGATTCCCGCGATCGTTCGCCTCCACGAGATGGTCAAACTGCCGACCAAGATTCGCACGCCGCCGCTCACCCGACGGAGCTTGTTGCTCCGCGACAGCTATCGCTGCGCGTACTGCCTCGAGCACGCCGACACGGTGGATCACGTAGTGCCGCGTTCGCGCGGCGGGCGTCACGAGTGGACCAACGTCGTTGCCGCCTGTCGCCACCACAACATGCAAAAGGGCGACCGACTGTTGGAAGAGATTGGCTGGCGCATGCACTTCGAGCCGCGCGTGCCCGACGGGCCCTGGTGGCGATGGCGCCACGTGCCCGACCCTGATCCGCTCTGGGCCCCGTACCTGCCCCGAGCGTCGTGAGTGACGTCGAAGAGCTCTACGACTACGGCGATTTACGGGCCTTAGAAGAACCGACCATGATCGTCTCGCGAGTGGCGCGAGCAACGCTCGTCCTCGGGAGTACCCAAGAACCTGACGTGATCGACGCGTCGCGGCTGGGCACGACGTCGATGCGTCGACGGCGAGGCGGTGGGGGAGTTGTGTTGTTGCAGCCGCGAGACCTCTGGGTTGACTGGTGGATACCGCGCCGCGACGAGCGTTGGGTGGCGGACGTGCACGTCAGTTCGCTACAAGCGGGGACGTGGTGGGCCGAGGCGTTGACACCGTTCGCCGACGCCCCGTTACTCGTGCACCGCGGTGCGCTGGAAGGACCCCGCGCATATCGGGTGGCCTGTTTCGCCGGTCGAGGGCCCGGGGAGGTACTGCTCGACGGTCGAAAGATCGTGGGCGTGACGCAGTGGCGCGTGCGCGAGGGCGTTTTCCTCTCGAGCGTCCTGCGCACCGGCGCGACGGCGGACGTCGTGGCGTACCTGGCGCACGTACCCGAGGGCTTGATAGGCGCGCTCGATAACGAAGTCGTCTCCTCGCTTCGTCTCGACGACGAGGCGATCCTCGCGCGGCTTCACGAGGTTTCGGGACCCTGGGTTCAGCGCAGCGCGCGCCTCAGCGCGTAGCCCATGACGAACACTTGATCGCTTCGGGGACCCCGCGCGCCCGACGGTGGATTCGCCATCGCAAAATTGGCCCAAATGGGGAGCGATTTGGAGGGAGGTGGCGACTAGTGGTGTAATGTGTCACGAAGTGGGGATAAGTGGTGAACCCGCAGGAGGACAGTCATGCTCGGATTCGTGGGTCAGTTTCAGCACTCGCTGGACGCCAAGGGTCGACTCATCCTGCCCGCAAAGTTTCGCGTGCCCTTCGAGCGCGGTGGCCACCTCAGCCCCAACACCGAGGGGTGCGTGGCGCTGTGGACGCCCGGCGAGTTCGCTCGACAGATGGACGAGCGCCTCCAGCAGAGTCGTGTCGGGGGTGCCGTTGAACGTCAGCAGGTACGGTACTGGTCCGCGAACTCCTCGGACGTCGAGTTCGACAAGCAGGGCCGATTCGCCCTACCGCCCGCGATTCGCGAATACGGACAGCTCGCGGGCGAGGTGTTGGTGGTGGGCGCGCTCGACCACGTCGAACTCTGGAATCCCGCGACGTACGCCGAAAAGGTCGACGCCGCCGAAGAGATCTTCAAGCAGGGCAGTGACTAGTGATTGGAGCACCACAGCAGTACCGGCCGCGGACCACGCGCAGCCTGACAATTGTGACAACGAGTCGAGGTTCCTCCTCCGCCCTCTCGCCCGTTGTCTCGATTGACAGGCTGCGGATGGCCCGAGACAGTTATCACGAACCAGTACTCGCGAGCAGCATCGTCGAGTTCTTCGTCAGCCTGCCGGCTGGCGTAGTCGTCGACGCCACGTTGGGTGGTGGTGGGCACAGCGAAGCGTTGCTCCTCGGGGCGCCACAGTTACGCGTGCTCGGCATCGACCGCGACCCCGAGGCGCGCGCCGCGGCACTTGAACGGCTCGCCTCCTTTGGCGAGCGCGTCCGTATCGTCGCTGCGACCTTCGCGCAACTCGCCGACGTCCTGACGGAGAACGCTGACTTCGTGGGCACCGAGCCCGTGGTCGGGGTGCTCATGGACCTTGGAGTCTCGTCACACCAACTCGACGACGGCACTCGTGGTTTCTCCTTTCGTGCCGATGCGCCGCTCGACATGCGCATGGATCCGACCTCGGGCGAGACGGCCGCAGAGTATCTCGCCCGCGTCGACCAGCACGAACTCGCCAGAGTGTTGCGCGAGAACGGGGAGACGCGCTTCGCCGGGTCAATCGCCAAGTCGCTCGTTGCGCGCCAACCCCAAACAACCTTTGAACTCACCGAAGCCGTCGAGCGCGCGGTCCCCATGGCCGCGCGGCGACGCGGACACGTCGCCACTCGCGTGTTCCAAGCGCTGCGTATCGCGGTGAACGACGAATCGGCCCAATTGGATGAGGGCCTGGCGGTCGCGTTGGATGCGCTGAGCGTGGGCGGCGTCCTGGCGGTGATCGCGTACCACTCGGGGGAGGACCGCGTCGTCAAGTCGTTCCTCGCTGAACAGCAAAGTGGGGGCTGTCGCTGCTCGCCCGAGTTGGGTTGCGTGTGCGGGGCGATCGCGCGGGTACGCGTCGTCAAGGCCAGTGCGCAGCTCGCCTCGGCGCACGAAATCGCGCTCAACCCCCGCGCGCGAGCGGCGAGACTCCGAGTGGCGACGAAGGTGGCGACGTGAGCGTCATCAGTTTTCCTCGTCGCGCCGACACGCTTCGCCCTACCACGCGACCTACGCGACCGGCTGCGCATCGCGCCACGGCGGCTCGTCGTGAAGTCGCCGCACGGCGTTGGCGAGGCACGTCCTCGGCGCGCAAGGCCGCGACGGTGGTCGTGGTCGCCCTCGCACTCTCACTAACCGGATCGATGCTCGAGGCGAATCGTCAGATTGAGATTCACAACCTCCAAAGCGAGCTCCTCCAGGAGCAGTCGTCCTACGCGGTCCAGGCCGGCTCGCTGACCAATCTCTCCGCGCCCAGTCAGATAGCGACCCAGGCGGGGGCCCTGCACCTGGTGGACCCGACTTCGGTCACCCAGGTCCCCTCTACGTCACTTGATGCTCCTCTGCCACTACCGAAGTTCTCGGGATACGCACCGGCAACATCAAGGACGATTCGGTGAGCGTCCACCAGACCACGACCCACAGCCGACCTCGTACCTCGCGACCGTCGACACCCCCTCGCTCCAGTGGACCGCGTCGACTGTTGCTGTTGCGCGCGGTGTTGTCGCTGGCCTTCGTGGCCCTTGGCGTGCGGCTCTTCGATCTCCAGGTGGTCAATCACGCGCACTACGCGAAGCTCTCCGTCGCCCAAGTGAAGGAGAACCTCGTCACCACGGCGCTGCGCGGTGGCATCTACGACCGACACGGCGAGACCCTGGCGGTGTCGCGACCAACGTCCCTGGTGATCGCCGACGACTTCCAGATCAAGAACCCCGGCGTCGAGGCGAAAGCGCTGTCGCCACTCGTGGGTATTCCCCTGTCGACACTCACCGGACTGCTGAGTGAACACAGCGGCTACGTGGTGGTCAACGGCGCATTGGATCTCACCGACGGTCGACGGGTCGCGGCGCTGGCGTTCCCCGGCGTGGTGGTGGAGAACTCCTCGGTTCGCACCTACCCCGACGGCACGCTCGCTACCTCACTGCTCGGAGGCGTGAACGCGAGCGGCGCCGGCTCGACGGGGCTCGAGTACGAGTACCAAAAACTTCTCGCCGGACAGACCGGCGTCACGCGAGAGTTCGTCTCGTCCTCCGGCGTCAACCTGCCCGCATCCCACGCCACGGTCATCCGCAAGGCCACGCCGGGCGTTGGTCTCGAGCTCACCCTCGACTCTTCGTTGCAGTACGTCACCGAACGCGACCTCGCACGTCAGCTCAAAGTCGAAGACGGGCTGAGCGGCCTCGCGGTCGTCATGGACGTCAAGACCGGAGAAGTGCTCGCCGACGCCTCGCTGGTCAACACGAAGACCCAGGCGGGCGCCCTCGGGCCGATTCCCGCGTGGGGAAAGAACGTCGGCTATTCGGGCATTGAACAGACCATCAACAACCTGGCTTTTTCCCAGGCCTACGAGCCCGGGTCGGTCTTTAAGGTCGTCACCTTCTCGGCCGCGCTGCAAGACGGGCTCATCACGCCCGATACCGTATTTCCTGTGCCCAATTCGGTGGTCGTTGGCGGGCGGTACTTCCACGACGCTGAGAACCACGGACTCGAACACCTCACCGCCACCGAAGTCCTGGCGCAGTCGTCGAATATCGGGACCTACGAGATTGGCAAGTTGGTGGGCGAGTCGGGCCTCTTGGCCCAGGTGGAGCGCATGGGCTTCGGTCAGCCGACCTCGATTGGTTTCCCCGACGAGACCTCGGGGCTGCTCGTGAACGCCAACAACTGGTACGCGAGCGACCAGGTGGCGCTGCCCATTGGCCAAGTTGACGCCGTACCCGCCATCCAGGTGCTCGACGCCTACAACGCCATCGCGAACGGCGGTGTGTTCGTTGAACCCAAACTCGTGCGCGGCTACGTCTACGCGAACGGGACCCTCAAGGCCACCGCGAAGAGCGCGACGCGCGTGGTGCTCTCACCGAACGTCGACGCCACGATGGTCAAGATGCTCGAACAAGTCGTCCTCGACGGCACCGGCACCAACGCCATCATCCCGGGCTACAGCGTGGCCGGGAAAACCGGCACGGCGACGATTCCCTTTCCCGGTCAGGACCGACTGACGGGAAACTACAACGCGAGCTTCGTCGGCTTCGCCCCCGCCAATGACCCGATCCTTTCGATGATCGTGGTGATAGAGCGACCCCTGAACGACATTTACGGCGGCTCGGTCTCCGCGCCGGTCTTCCAAGAGGTCATGTCCTACGCCCTGCACCACTACGGCATCCCCTCGAACGGCGCGGTTCAAAAGCCCCTCACGGGCTCGGCCGCCAGTATCGCCTCGGACGTGACCTGATGCAGCTCGGCGACATTCTGGACGACCTCTCGCTCGACGTCGCGACGAGCAGTGTGGAAATAACGCGCGTCGAGAACGACTCGCGCGCGTGCGCGCCGGGCACGCTCTTTTTTGCGGTGCCGGGCTCCTCGCGCCACGGCGCGAGCTTCGCCCTCGAGGCGGTGACGCGCGGCGCGAGTTGCGTGGTGAGCGACTCGCCGCTGAAGGTACCGGTCCCCGTCGTCGTCGTGCCGTCGTCCCAGTTGAACGCGCTCCTGGCCCACGCCAGTGCGACCATCGTCGATCACCCCGAGTCGCGGGTGAAGATGGTGGGCGTCACCGGTACAAACGGTAAGACCAGCGTGAGCACCATCGTGGCGTCGCTGGCGCGAGCGCTCTCGTGGAACGCGTCAAGTATCGGGACCTTGACCGGCGAACGCACGACGCCCGCGGCGCCCGAGCTCTATCGCAACCTGGCCCGCGACGTGGCGGCCTTTGACTCGGAGAAAAAAAACTCCCTCATCGCGCTCGAGGTGTCGAGCCACGCGCTGGACCAACGCCGAGTTGAAGGGCTGAGATTTTGTGTGGCCGCCTTTACCAACCTGAGCCACGATCACCTGGACTATCACCACACAATGGAGGCGTACTTCGCCGCGAAGGCCTCGCTGTTCACGCCGGAGTACGCCAAGCGCGCGGTGGTGTGGGTGGACGACGAATACGGCGCACGCCTGGCTGAGACGACGAGCGTCCCGGTCACTCGCGTCGCACGCGGCGAGGCGAGTGACGTGGTGAACTCCTTGCACGGTTCGACGTTCTTCTGGCGCGGACACCTCGTGAACTCTGCGCTCGCGGGCGACTACAACGTCGACAACGCGTTGATGGCCATGGCCATCTTGACCACGCTCGGTGCCTCCGATGAAGAGGTCGCCGCGTCCATGGGTTCGGTCCAAGGGGTCCCCGGTCGATTCGACGTGCTCCACGGAGCGGGGGTCAACGTCGTGATCGACTACGCCCATACCCCGAAGGGTCTCGATCGTCTCCTCCGTGACGTGCGCTCACTCAAAGGGCCGGGACGCCTGATCACGGTCTTCGGCGCGGGTGGGGACCGCGACCGTGCCAAACGCCCGGAGATGGGACGGGTGGCATCATCCCTCTCCGACGTCGTCGTCGTCACCTCGGACAACCCTCGATCCGAATCACCCGAGGCGATCATCGACGCGGTGATGTCCGGCGTGGCGCCGGGCACCGACGTGCGACGTATCAGTGAGCGTCGTAGCGCGATCGGCGTCGCGCTCAACGAGGCTCGTTCCGGTGACGTGGTCGTCGTCGCCGGAAAGGGCCACGAATCCACCATCACCATCGGCGACGACGTCGTGCCCTTTAACGATCGTGACGTCGTCCAAGAACTGCTGCGAGGTGCCGGATGTTAAGTCTCATGGAGTCGGGCGGGGTCGCCTTTCTCATTTCGCTGCTCGTCACGCCGTTCTGGATTCGCTTCTTGCAGGCACGCTCTTTGGGGCAGCACATTCAAGAAGACGGTCCGCACACCCATCATCACAAGGCCGGCACGCCCACTATGGGTGGCGTGATCATCGTGGTGGCCGCGGTGCTCGGTTACGCGATGGGCCACGTGGGCACGGCGGTCGTGGTCACCCGCTCCGGTCTGTTGTGCATTGCGGTAATCATCGCCTCGGGACTGCTCGGTTTCGCCGATGACTTCATCGCGATCCGTAACGCCCGCAATCTCGGTCTGTCGCCGCGCGGCAAACTGATTGGGCAGATTGCCATCGCCGGGGTCTTTGCGGTGTTGGCGCTCTACTGGGTGCATACGTCTACGGACCTGTCGTTCACGCGATACTCATTGCCGGGCTGGAATCTCACGGCGGTCGGTTGGTTCTTGTTGGCGGCGTTCATCATCATTGCCACGTCGAACGCGGTGAATCTCACCGACGGCCTCGACGGGCTGGCCGCGGGGTCGGCAACGTTCTGTTTCGGCGTGTTGGCGATTATTGGCTATTGGCAGTTTCGACACTTCGAGATCTATCGTCTGCACGCCGCCCTCGACCTCGGGCTCGTCGCTGTGGCGCTGGTCGGCGCGAGTTTGGGTTTTCTCTGGTGGAACGCCGCGCCCGCGCGCATTTTCATGGGTGATACCGGTTCCCTCGCCGTCGGTACGGGGCTCGGCGCGCTGTGCCTGCTCATGAATCTCGACCTCCTACTCGTGATCATTGGCGGCATCTTCGTCGCCGAAACCGCCTCGGTCATCCTCCAGGTGCTGAGTTTTCGCCTCTTCGGTCGACGCATCTTCCGCATGACGCCCTTCCACATCCACTTTGAACTGCGCGGCTGGCCCGAGACGACGGTGATCATCCGGTTCTGGATCATGGCGGGGTTGCTGGCGATGCTGGGCCTGGGCATCTTCTACGGCGACTTCTTGAAGATTGCCAAGGTGGTTTGAGCATGTCGCTGCGTGAACACGCCACGACGCCATCGAGCGCGCCTCGGGGCCTCTGGCACGCGCTGCCCCGGGGCAACCCGGCGGGACGCGTGCTGCTCATCGTGACGACCGCGCTGGTGGTGTTCGGGACAATTTTCGTGGCGTCGGCGAGTGAAGGGCAGTCGGCGGCGAACGGGGGCAGCGCGTTTTCGATCATGGTCCACGATGTGGCCTACTTGGTGCTCGGCGTGTTCGCGCTCTACTTCGCGGCGCGCGTGCGACTGGACCGCTTGATCAAGGGTGCGCCGGTGCTCATGGGCGGCGGTCTCCTCCTGCTCCTCGCCGTCAAGGCCATCGGGCTTTCGGCGAATGGCGGCAAGCGGTGGCTCAACCTGCGCGTCATTGACTTGCAGCCCTCGGAGATTTTCAAGCTCTGCGTCGTTGTTTTCATCGCGTGGCTCGTGGCGCACCACCACGACGAACTGAACAACGGGGTCCAACTGGCGATATGGACGTTGCCGGTGTGGCTCGGGTGCGGGTTGATTGTGCTCGAACCCGACATCGGTACCGCGTCGGTGGTGCTCGTTATCGCGCTCGCGATGGTCGCCGTCGCGGGCCTCTCGCGACGCCTCCTCGTTCGCGTCGTCGGGCTGACTGGTGTCGCGGTCGCGGCGTATCTGTTTCTCGAGCCTTACTCGGCGAAGCGGTTCTTCTCCTTCCTCCACCCCAACGCCAACCTCCTCAACAGCGGGTACCAACTGGCCCAGTCGCGTATCGGTCTGGGCGCGGGCGGGTTGACCGGGCTCGGGCTCGGCCACAGTCGCGAGAAGTGGGGACTACTGCCCAATCCGCACACCGACTTCATCTTCACCATCGTGGGCGAAGAACTCGGGCTCATCGGGACCCTCGCGGTGATCGCGCTGTTCATCGCGTTCGTGATGGTGGCGGTGCGAATCGCCCAACAGTGCTCCAACCAGGTCTACCGGCTCGTCGCGGTCGGCATCACGACCTGGATCGCCGTCGAGGCGCTGCTCAACATCGCCTCGGTCGTTGGCTGGTGGGCCGTCACGGGGGTGCCGTTACCGTTCTTCTCCTACGGCGGCACGGCCCTCATCACGGAACTGGCCGCGGTCGGACTGCTCTATAACATCGCGCACGACCGCTCCCGTTCGGGGGACCTGACGATACGGGAGTACAGGTTGACGAACTTTCGCGACACCCTCGAGCAGCCGCGCCGCATCGAACGACGCCACGAGCCGCGACCGCACCGTCGGGACTTCTAATGTCACGTCCCGTCGTGATCACCGGGGGCGGGACCGGCGGACACGTGTTCCCGATGACGGCAATCGCCGAGGCGTTGGGCGAAGGGGGAGTCCCCTCGACGGATCTTCGCTTCGTCGGGAGTCGACGAGGCCAAGAAGCCCAACTGCTCGCCCACGGTGAGGTCCCGCTCACGTTGCTGCCGGGTCGGGGTCTGCGGCGCTCCCTGCGCGCGGGTGACCTCGCGCGAAACCTGATCGGTGCCGCGGGTCTCCTGGCTGCCTGCTGCGTCGCGGCGTGGAAGTTGCGTCGCTGGCGTGCGTCCGCCGTGGTGTCGGTCGGGGGCTACGCCTCCTTCGCGGTGGCCCTCGCGGCGGTGCTCTGGCGTTGCCCACTGATACTCGTGGAGTTCGACGCCGAGCCGGGTGCGGCGCAGCGCCTCCTGCGCCGATTCGCCGCCGCGCGGTGCTGCGCCTTTCCGACGTCGGGCGCCAACGTGATCGTTACGGGCGCACCGCTGCGCGAAGCGATTGAAACGGTCGATCGCAGCGCGGGAGCCCGTGCTCGCGCGAGGGCGGCCGCCTCGCCGCCCATCGAGCCCGCGCGCGCGGTGGTGGTGGTGATGACGGGTTCCCTGGGGTCGGGTCGGGTGAACGCCGCGGTGCGCGAACTCGCCGAGTTATGGTCCTCGCGCCGCGACCGCACGCTCATCCACGTCACCGGTCGGCGCGACTACCTTGAGTATCTCGCCCTGAAACCCGAGACCGAGTGGCTCGACTACCGGGTGCTGGCCTTCGGCGACATGGTCGAACTCTGGTCGCTCGCGGACGTGGCGGTGTGTCGCGCGGGCGCCATCACCGTTGCGGAGTTGACCGCACTGTCGATTCCCTCAATCCTCGTGCCACTACCGGGCGCGCCGCACGATCACCAAACGAAGAACGCGCACACGGTGGTGGCAGCGGGGGGAGCAGTGCTGCTGCGTGACGATGCGTGCACCGGCGCGGCGCTGGCCGATCGGCTCGAGGAGATGATGTCGCCCGAGCGGCTCTCGGCGATGGCCGCAGCCGCGGGCGCCTTGGCGCGGCCGCGCGCGGCCGACGCGATCGCGGCCGTCATCATCGACGTGCGGGGCGAGCGGTGACGTCGTTACGAGCGGGAGTGCGCGTGCACGTCATCGGCGTGGGCGGGGCCGGTATGAGTGCGGTGGCGATCGCGCTGTCGGAGATGGGCGCCGTGGTGAGCGGGAGCGACGCGCACGACTCGGACGTGCTGCGCGAGGTGACCTCGCGCGGGGTTCGGACCTTCGTCGGTCACGACGGTGCACACGTGGGCGGCGCCGAGGTCGTCCTCTGGTCACCCGCGGTGGGTGAGGACAACGTTGAGCTCAACGCCGCGCGGGGCGCGGGAGCGACGCTGCTGACCCGCGCCGCGGTTCTCGGGGAACTCTCTTCGCTGCGACGGGTGATCGGTCTCGCGGGCACGCACGGCAAGACCACCGCAACCTCCATGATGGTCCACGTCGCCTTGGCCGCCGGCCGCGACGATGGGTGGTTGCTCGGCGCGCCCGTCTCGGGCGTCGGCGCGAACGGTCATTGGGGCGAGGGCGACCTCATCGTCGAGGTCGACGAGAGTTACGGGACCTTTGCCCAGATCGAGCCCTACGCCCTGGGCCTGTTGAACGTCGAAGCGGATCACCTCGACCACTACCGCTCACTCGAGGGACTTCATTCGGCCTTTCGTGACCTGCTCGCTCGCACGCGCGGGCCGGTCGTCGCGTGGGTCGATGACGCGGGCGCGCGCGCGGTGAGCGAGGAGGTCGGCCGAGACGTCACGCCCGTGGGCGCCGGCGGAGACGCCGCCTGGCGCGTGACCAACGTCGAACTCGAGCGCCGTCGTGCGAGTTTCGAATTGGTGGGGGCCGCCGAGACGCTGCACGTGCAACTTCGCGTGACCGGTGCCCACAACGTCGCCAACGCCGCGGTCGTCGCCGCGCTGGCGAGCTCGCTCGAGATCAGCGGCGACGCGGTCGAACGCGGACTGTCGAACTTCGTGGGCGCGCCGCGTCGTTACCAGTACCGCGGCGCCTGGCGCGGCGTTGACGTCTACGAGGACTACGCGCACCTGCCCGGCGAGATCGACGCAACGCTGGCCGCGACGCGCTCGTCGGGGTACGAACGGATCACGGTGGTCTTCCAGCCCCACCGAGTGTCGCGCACGATCGCGCTGGTCGAAGAGTTCGGCGCCGCCTTCTCCCTCGCTCGCCACGTGATCGTCACCGACCTCTATCTCGCCGGGGAGGCCAACCCGAACGGCGTCACGGGCGAAGTGATCGCGACGGCACTGACGCGTCACCATCCCGGGCTCGACATCCTCTACTGCGCACGACTCGAACTCGTCGTTGATCTCCTCGATGAACTCAGCAACGACAGCGACGTGGTGCTTTTCCTCGGCGCCGGTGACGTGGCGTCCGTGATCGCGACCCTACCGGGGGGCCTGGCGTGAACCGCAGCGATCTCTCGGCGCTGGTGCGCGAGGGTGGCGACCGCGTGGAAGAACACGCGTCGCTCGGCTCGCGCACGACCTATCGGGTGGGGGGTCGTGCGCGCGTCCTGGTCACGCTCAAGAGCGTCGCCGACCTCGTCGAACTCGGCCCCTTGATGCTCGCCAGCGGTCTCGCCGTGGTGTGCGTGGGCAACGGATCGAATCTGCTGGTCGCCGACGGGGAACACGACGTGCTCATCGTCCACCTCACGGGTGGACTGGCCGAGTTGACCTGGGACGCGGGTGTGAGCGACGTCGTGGTGAACGCGGGCGCGGGGCTCGACCTGCCCATCGCGGCGCGACGCCTCGCGCGCGAAGGTCTGGTGGGCTTCGAGTGGGCCGTGGGTGTTCCCGGTACGTTCGGCGGCGCCGCGGCCATGAACGCCGGCGGACACGGCGACGATCTCGCGTCGTCGTTACTCGACGCCACGGTGTGGCGCGCGGGCACCATCGAGACGTGGTCGAAGGACCGTCTGGCGCTCGGCTATCGCACCAGCGCGCTGGGCGACGGCGACGTGGTGCTCTCGCTGCGACTAGCGCTCGTGCGTGGTGATGGGGAACTCGCCGAGGCTCGGATCCGTGAGGTCGTTCGGTGGCGGCGCGAGCACCAACCCGGCGGGGCGAACGGGGGCAGCGTCTTTCGAAATCCGCCCGAGGACGCGGCGGCGCGGCTCATTGAAGCGGCGGGCTGTAAGGGCCTGCGCTACGCGAGCGCGCGGGTGAGCGAGAAGCACGCGAACTTCATCCAAGCCGACGAGAACGGATCGGCCAACGACGTCTACGCCCTGATTGAGCTCGTGCGCGCGCGCGTGCGCGACGCGAGCGGCGTGACGCTGCTCGCGGAGAATCGCTTTCTCGGATTCGGAGCACCCCGGTGAGTCGGCGACACGAGGGCACCACGGTCACGACGCGGCGCGACCGCGAGAGCACGCCGTCCTTCGTGCGTGCGGCCGACGCGGCGAAGGCCCGGGCCCCTCGGCGCCGCGTGGGTCGACGCACGAAGTGGTTGGTGGGCCTCGGGGTGCTCGTCACCGCGCTGGCGTTCGGGGCGCAGTGGACCCTGCACCAGTCGTATTTCCGGGTACAGCACGTCACCTTCGTGGGACTGCGTCACGAGGGCGTGGTGGCGGTGTTGCGGGCCTCGGGCCTGGCCGCGCACCCCTCGATGATCGGACTGAGTGCCGCGCGAGTCGAGAAGAACCTGTCGGTGTTTCCGTGGATCAATTCGGTCACGATCACCCAACACTGGCCCAACTCCGTCGTCGTCCAAGTCACCGAGAGCGTCGCGGTGGCCGTCGCGTTCACCGCGACGCACCACCTCGCCTTCGTCGACGCCGAGGGACGCGCCCTCGGACCGGCTCCACTCAACGCCAACTTCCCGACGCTCGAGTACCTCCACCCGCGCGGTTCGACGTGGCCCTACGCCGTCGCGGGTCGCGGTGCCGCTTACGTTGCGAGTCAGCTGCCGCGAGCCTTCAGCCCACAGGTCTCGGTCATCACCGACGACGCGCAGGGTGTGGTCACCTTGCAGATGACCACACCGCTCTCGTTCATCCTGGGCCCGCCGACGAATCTGCACGCCAAGTTCGTCGCCATCGCATCGGTGATCGCGCACTCCACTCTCGTACCCGGCGACGTCGTCGACGTGTCCGTGCCCGACGAACTCGCGGTGACGCCACCGACGTCGTGACGAAAGCCGGGCATTTGACCAGATTTCGGGCACTGACTAGCCTTCAGTGACTGTTCGCCACGGCGCCCCAGTGGGGGCGGTAACAATAGAAGACAGAGCCAAGGGGAGCCCATGAGTCTCAATCAGAGCAACTACCACGCCGTGATCAAGGTCATCGGCGTCGGTGGGGGTGGCGCGAACGCCGTTAACCGGATGATCACCTCGGGTTTGAAGAATATCGAGTTCATCGCCGCGAACACTGATGCGCAAGCGTTGTTGCTCTCCGAGGCCGACCTCAAGATCGACATCGGCCGTCAACTCACTCGTGGTCTCGGCGCGGGCAGTGACCCCGAGATTGGTCGACAGGCCGCCGAAGACCACCGCGCCGAAATCGAAGAAGCCCTGAAGGACACCGACATGGTCTTCATCACGGCCGGCGAGGGCGGGGGCACCGGCACCGGCGCCGCGCCCGTGGTGGCCGAGATCGCCCGCTCCCTGGGCATCTTGACCATTGGCGTCGTGACCCGACCGTTCTCCTTCGAGGGCAAGCGTCGCGCGACCCAGGCCGAGAAGGGTATCCAGAACCTGCGCGACAAGGTCGACACGCTCATCGTGATCCCTAACGACCGACTCCTCTCGGTGACCGCGCCCGACACCTCGATGCTCGACGCGTTCAAGATCGCCGACGACGTGTTGCTGTCGGCCGTGCGTGGGGTGACCGACCTCATCACGGTGCCCGGGCTCATCAACACCGACTTCGCCGACGTGAACACCGTCATGCGCAACGCCGGCACCGCGATCATGGGCGTCGGTAGTTCGACGGGCGAAGGACGCGCGGTCAACGCCGCTCGCGCCGCGATCACGTCGCCCCTCTTAGAGGCGTCGATTGACGGCGCCCGCGGCATCTTGATGAACATCGTCGGGGGACCCAACGTCACCTTGAACGAGGTGACCCAGGCCGCTGAGATCATCCACTCCGTTGCGCACCCCGACGCCAACATCATCTTCGGCAGCGTGATCGACGACTCAATCGGTGAGGCCGTGCGCGTGACCGTGATCGCGGCGGGCTTCGACCAGGGAACGACCAAGGCCACGGTGACGAGCGAACCGACCATGACCGAAGGTCCGCGCAGCGACATCTTCAACTCCACGGGCGACGACTTCTTCGACGTCGGTGGCGATGACGACCTCCCCAGCTTCCTCCGCTAGGCACGAACTCGAAGCACGCGTCCGCGCGAACCTGACGGTGCTGCGCGCGCGCATCGCCGAACACAGCGCCGACCCGAGCGCGGTGCGCGTGGTGGCGGTCACCAAGACCTTCGGCGCCGCCGAGATCGAAGTCGCCGCGAGCGTGGGCCTCACGACCGTCGGCGAGAACTACGTGGACGAGCTGTGCGAAAAGCGCGAGGCGACGAGCGACCTCGCGCTCACGTGGCACTACCTGGGCGCGTTGCAGTCGAACAAGATCGCCCGCGCGTTGCGCTGCGCTGACGTGCTGTGCGCGGTGGCGCGGGCGAAGGAACTCGAGAAGATCTCCTCGCTCAAGCCCGGCGCGACGATCGACGTGCAAGTGGACTTCACCGGCGAGGGACGTCGCAACGGTGCCGCGCCGAGCGAGATCGGCGCGTTGGTGCGGCACGCGCGCGTACTCGGTCTCGACGTGCGAGGTCTCATGGTCGTCGCACCGAAGGACCCGAACGCCGCGAGCACGGCGTTCTCGACCACGGCGTCCTTAGCGGAGGCGTTCGGCGTACGCGAACGTTCGATGGGGATGAGTGAAGACCTCGAACTCGCTTGTGAACTCGGGAGCACCGAAGTTCGCATAGGGCGTGCACTCTTTGGTCCTCGGCCACCCGCGGGTCGCCTCGCCTAACATGGGAGTGGGCGAAGCGGCCAAGGAGAAGTGAATGAAAGAAAAGTTACGGGGGTTCCTCGGGTTCCTGGGACTCGTCGAGGACGAGTACTCAGAGTACGGACCGAGCAACGCGCCGCGACCCTTCTCCGAAGCGGCCGAGGAGTTTGAGCCCGAGTGGAGCGCCACGCCCGCGCCCGTCGCGCGAGTCATCGCGACCCAGCCAACCAGTCCCTCACCTTTTCGCACCACCGCCGCGACGCCGCCCAAACGAACCGCGGGGATCTCCGTGCTCGAGGGCGCGAACGGCGTCACCCGGGTACGACCGATTGCTAATCCCAACGGCGCGCGCGTCGGGACGGCCTTTTCCCAAGACCGTGACGTCGCCGTCGTGGCGCCCGAGAGCTACGACGACTCGCGTCGCATCACTGACCTCTTGCGTGCGAATCGCGCGGTGGTCTTGACGACCCTCGACGTCGACCCGACGCTCGCTCGTCGACTCGTCGACTTCACGGCCGGCACGGCGTACGCCCTGAACGCGAAGATTGAGATGCTCATTCGCGGCGTCTATCTGATAAGTCCCTACGGCATGCACCTCGGACCAGAGATGAAGGAGCGTCTTCGCGCCGGAAACTATCGCGCGTTCGAACAAGCATGAGATTCGTCCACGACATCATCGGTATCTACATCTGGATCTTGATCATCACCGCGTTCATGAGCTGGCTGCCCTCCACCGACACCCACGGGGCGATAGCGACCACGAAACGAATCTTGGCGGGACTGACCGAACCGCTGCTGCGACCACTGCGATCGATCCTGCCGCGCCCCAACGTCGGAGGCGTGGGCATCGACCTCTCGGTGCTGGTGGCGGTCATCGGACTCATCATCATCAACAGCGTCATCTGAGCGGAGTTTCCTGACTGCGCGAAGCGTCGAAGGATAGGGTGGCACCATGGACAGCACGGATAACGCACATTCGGCGATTGACGCCATCGACACGGTGGCCTTTAAGGTCGGTCTGAAGGGCTACAACGTCGACGAGGTCGATGAGTTTCTCGAGCGACTCTCCCTCGAGGTCCGCCAGCTAAAGGACCTCGCCCACCAGCAACGCCAGCAGTTGCGTCAAGCGGCTGAGCGCATCAGCCAGCTCGACGCGCACCCGACCCCCGCACCCGCGATGGCGCCACCGGCTGCTCCGGCGCCCGCGATTCGCACCGGCGGCGCCGCGGGTGCGGAACAGGTCACCTCCATGATCGCTCTGGCGCAGCGATTCATCGACCAAGCGCAACAAGAAGCCGAAGCGAAGGCCCGCGAGTTCACCGCCGCCGCTCAAGACCGCGCGCGCGAGATCGTCAACGAGGCGCGAAGTCGCGCGGAGGACGAGGTGAATCGCCTCAATGGACTGAAGCAGCGCCTCAGCGAAGACGTGGAGACCTTGGGTCACCAACTCCAGGCCGAGCGCGCGCGCATCGCCCAGGTGCTCGCCGAATTCACCCAATGGGTGCAGAACTCCCTGCAATCAAGCGGTCCCAAGTCCGCCGCCTCGACGTCGTCGACGCCGTCGACGTCGCCCGCGACACCACCGCCCGCGACACCGCCGCCCGCGACACCGCCGCCCGCCGCGCGACCCAGCCAGGTCCCACCGCCCGCTCCGGCCCCCACCGCGAGCCAACCGACGATCGGTCAGGTGCTCAAGTTCGATCAGTCTTCTCGCGACGAACGTCAGTAGAGTTGTCGCCGACTGCTAGGGTCGGCGGGCACTTGTTCTGAGGAACGCGAGGAGTACACCATGCCGTCGAGCACCAAAACCACGAAGAAAGCGCCCACCAAGGTGGTCGTGAAGAAGGCCGCCACGAAGGCCGCATCGAAGAAGGTCGCCACGAAGAAGTCCGCGCCCGCTAAGAAGGTCCCCGCGAAGAAGGCCCCCGCGAAGAAGGCCCCCGCAAAGAAGGCCCCGGCGAAGTCGGCCGCGAAGAGCGTCGCTGCCAAAAAGGCGCCGACCAGCGCCCAAAAGGCGGCCGCGGCGAAGAAGAGCAAGTCCCTCGCTCTCGAACAGGCAAAACGGGAGCACGAAGCCAAGGCGAAGGCCGCCGCCACCAAGGCCCTCGCTCGCCAGAAGTCCCTCGACGCCGCCAAGGCCAAGAAGGAGCGGGACCTCCAGACGCGCGCCGCCGCCAAGGAAAAGGCCGCGGCAGCGAAGGTCCGTGCGCTGGCGGCCGCCAAGGCCAAGAAGGAGCGCGACGCCAAAGCCAAGATCGTCGCGAAGGAGCGAGAAGTCGCGCGCAAGGCTCGTGAGAAGGCCGCCGTCGAAGCCAAGAAGCAGCGCGAGATTGAGGGCAAGCGCAAGGCCATCGAGGCGGAGAAGTTGCGCAAGCTCCGAGAGATCGAGCGACGCGACGCCGAAGAGCGTAAGCGTCAAGAGCGTCGAGAGGCCGAGGAGCAAAAGCGTTTGGAAGCGCTCGAGCGAAAGATGCACTCCAAGCCCTACGCGAATGACACCGCATTCCTCGAGGAACTGCGCACCTTGCTGGAAGAGACTCGCGACGCGACGTTACGACAGATCGCCACCAGCGAGGCCGAGGCCAGTGAGATGTTGGTGGACCGCGAGCGGCTCGAGTACGACGACGAGGACGGCAGTAGCGTCGCTTCGGACATCCAGCGCGACCAGTTGAAGGATTTCGCGACCGCGCTCCGCCTCAAAGTTGACGAGATCGAAGTCGCGCTCTCGCGCATCGACGACGGCAGTTACGGTCGGTGCGACGAGTGCTACGAACCGATCTCCCAGCCCCGGTTGCGTGCGCAGTTGCCGGTGTTCACTTGCGTGTCGTGCCGCGCGAGCGTCTAACGCATCGTCTCAACGTCACCGTCATCGCGATCGCCCTCGTGATCACGGCCCTCGACGCCTTCACCAAGATCTGGGTGCGTCACGCTCTCGCGCACCACGCCGTGCACGTGTGGAGCGTGCTCTGGCTCCGCCTCGAGTACAACTCGGGCATATCGTTCTCCTTCGATAGTTCCTTGCCCCTCGTGGCGACGATCTTCACGGTCGTCGTCGCGCTCGTCGTCGTCGTCGTCGGGCTCCAGGCGCACCGCGGCACGCCGACCGTCGGTTTCGGACTACTCATCGGTGGGGGACTAGCCAACGTGATTGATCGCCTCGCCGCTTCGCCGCATCGCGTCACCGACTTCATCGCCGTCTCTTCGTTTCCCGTCTTCAACGTGGCCGACGTCGCCATCACGTTCGGCTTCCTCGCTTTGATGATCGCGGCGCTGCGGGGCGAGCGGCTGGTGGGTCGATGAGCGGGACCGAGGCCCCCGACGCCTTTGACGGAGCGACCCTCGATCTCGTGGTCCCGAGCACCCTCGACGGGATGCGCATCGACCGAGTGCTCTCGATGTTGACTGGTCGCTCGCGCGCGGACGCGCACGACGTACTCACCAGTGGTGCGGTGCAGGTGAACGACGTGGTCGTGTCGAAACCCTCGACGTCGCTCGCGGCGGGCCAACACCTCGTCGCCCTCTTACCCCCGGCGCCGAGCGAACAGGTTTCGCCAGAGGCTGCGGTCCCCGTCGACGTGGCGCTCGACGACGACGACTTCGTGGTCATCAACAAAGCGCCGGGTCAGGTCGTCCACCCCGGGGCCGGTCATGCGCGCGGCACGTTGATCGCGGGTGTGCTCGCTCGCTACCCCGAGATTCGCGCGCTCAGCGACGCGGGTCTGTGCGATCCCGCACGGCCGGGCGTGGTGCACCGGCTCGACAAGGGCACCTCGGGACTTCTCGTGGTCGCCAAGACCGCAGATGGGTTCGCGTCGCTCAGTGCGCAGTTGGCCCGTCGCGAGATGCAACGCACGTACCTGGCGCTCGTCCAAGGACACGTGAACGAAGAACGAGGCGTCGTCGACGCGCCCATCGGCCGCTCTACGCGCACGCCGTCAATGATGGCGGTGCGCAGTGATGGGCGCGAGGCCCGGACCAACTATGAAGTGCTGGCGCGTCTCGATGCACCCTCGGCCACGACGCTGTTGCGTTTGAACCTCGAAACTGGGCGCACGCACCAGATTCGTGTGCACTTAGCGACCATTGGCCATCCCGTCGTCAACGACCTGCGTTACGGTCATCGCCGAGATCCCCGACTCGAAGACGAGCGCTTCTTCTTGCACTCGTCCACCTTGGGATTCACGCACCCGCGACGCGACGAATGGATACACACCCGACTGTCCTTGCCAGCTGACCTGGCGCCGTTGGTGCCCGGGGGCGAGGAGTACTAAGCGACCTCGTGGGCGGCGAGGACGTTCGAATCGTCACGCAACGTCGCGAGCGCCTCGTCCTCGGCCCTTCGTACCCGTCGCACGCCGATGTCCATCTTCGTGGCCGTGGCTTGTAGTGACAGGGGAGTGGCACCGTTGAGTCCGAAGCGCAGCGTCAAGACGTCACGCTGAAGGTCGGACAGTTTCGAGAGCGCGCCGTGTAACTGGTCGTTCATCATCGTCTGTTCGATGTCGCTCACCCAGTCGTGCTGACTCGGGGCGACGAGGTCGCCCAAGGTCGTCGCGGAGTCGGAACTAGCCGGTTGGTCAAGGCTCGCGGTGACGCCGGCGAGACCCTTTAAGTTCTCGCGTTCCGCCTTGGACATGCCGGTCGCTTCGGTTAACTCTTCGTCGGTGGGCTTGCGCGCCAATAGTGAGGTCAACTCCGCCGTCGTGGCTTCGAGACGCTGCAACTGCTCGCCGACCTCGAGGGGGATACGAATCGTGCGACCGTGCTGTTGAACGGCACGTTGTAACGCTTGACGGATCCACCAGGTGGCGTAGGTGGAGAACTTGAAGCCGCGCTCCCAGTCGAACTTCTCGACCGCGCGCAACAAGCCGAACGTGCCTTCTTGGACGAGGTCGACCATCTCGACGCCGCGGTCTTGGTAGCGGCGAGCCCAGTGGAGGACCAGGCGGAGGTTGGCGGCGACCATCTGCTTCTTCGCCTCTTCGTCGCCGGCGGTGACGCGCTTGGCCAATTCGACCTGCTCGTCGTAGTTGGGCATGGGGTATCGATCGAGGTCACGCATGAGCAGGCCCAACATGTCGTTGGTGTTCACTGCGGAACGGCGGGGGGTGGTGTTCACTGACGTCTCCTTGTCTGTGGGGGGCACAAAGTCGGTGCGTTTTGGGGCCGGGTATTTCTCCTATGGACGCCTTACTAATTTACCACTAGGTATGACAACTTTCAAGCCTCGTGGACCCGCGAAGGGTAAGAAGTAGATAATTCAGCCGCTGTGGGTGCGCGCGACCGGTCGGACCCCTCGCGCCTGGCTGACCATGTCGGCCAGGGTGAAACTGGAGAGGTGCTCGCGCATGTGGTTTCCGACGTCGGCCCACACCCCGAGGAGCACGCACTGGCCCTCGTGGTCACAGGCCCCGTCTTGGTGGGGTTCGCCAAAGTCGCCCGCGGCAATGGGGCCGTCGACCGCCGCGACGATCTCGGCCAAGGTGATCGATTCGGCGGGACGAGCGAGCACGTACCCGCCGCCGACTCCGCGCTTGGAGCGCACCAGGCCAACGCCTTTTAACGACAGCAAGATCTGCTCTAAGTAGGGCTGGGGGAGACCGGTGCGTTCGGCGAGGTCCCGCACGGAGGTGGGTGAGGTGTAATTGTCGCGAAGCGCCAAACTCAACAGCGCGCGGCTGGCGTAATCCCCACGTGTCGATACTCTCACGGCGCCATCCTATCGACGCGGGTCCTCGAGCCACGGGGACGCCAAATCCGCCCCATCAGGCCCGAAACTGGCCCGAAACGTCTAGGTCTCGAACCTGGCACACTGCAGTAGTGACCGATTCCCCCGCTGAAGAACTACCCGTTGACCCTGACCAAGTGCTCGCGCCGGGTGAGGCCGGCACGGCGAGTGAAGATACGAGCACCGACTACATCAGCCAGCCCGCCAAAGTCATGCGCATTGGCTCGATGGTCAAGCAGTTACTCGACGAGGCGCGCAGTGCTCCCCTCGACGAAGCCGGCCGCGCGCGCCTGCGCGAGATCTACCAGATGTCGGTACACGAACTCTCCGACGCGCTCTCGCCCGACCTCGCCCTAGAACTCACGCGCGTGGCGATCCCTTTTAGTTCCGACGTACCTTCTGAGTCCGAACTGCGCATCGCCCAGGCGCAGCTGGTGGGCTGGCTCGAGGGCCTCTTTCACGGGATCCAAGCCTCCCTCTTCGCCCAACAGGCCGCCGCGACCGCCCAACTGGAGAAGATGCGGGAGCGTTCGCTCGCACCGGGCGGGCACGAGCCACGAGGCGGCACCTACCTCTAGGGACTGCGCCGCGGCCGTTGTGAGTGAGATATCGTGTAAATCCCATCCGTGTAGTTTTCGGAGCGTACGAGAGAAAGTGTCTGGCTGATGGCTGAGGGCTTCGTCCATCTGCACAACCACACCGAATACTCCATGCTCGACGGCGCCGCGCGCGTGGACGACATGGTCGCGGCCGCCAAAGCGGACGGACAGCGGGCGATCGGCATCACCGACCACGGCAACCTCTACGGCGTCATCGACTTCTATGAGGCGTGCCGACGACACGACGTCACCCCGATTATCGGACTCGAGGCCTACATGGCCGCGAACTCGCGTTTCGATCGCCCACCGCGTCGCGGCAAGATCGACGACACCGGCGGCGACGTCGAGGGCGGCCAAAAGCTCTACCACCACCTCACGTTGCTCGCCGTCACGAACCAGGGATACCGGAACCTGCGCGAGGTGAGTTCGCGCGCGTTCCTAGAGGGGTACTACTACAAGCCACGATTGGATTGGGAACTGCTCGAGCAGTACGCCGGAGGCCTGGTGGCGACGTCGGGCTGCCTCGGCGGGGTGGTCCTCCAGGCGCTGTTACGCGGTGATGAGAAAAAGGCACTGGAACTCGCCGGGCGGCTCCAGAGCATCTTCGGGCGCGAGAACTTCTTCATCGAGTTCCAAGATCACGGGCTTCCGGCCCAGCACCGTACAAATCCGAAGTTGCTCGAGATCGCCCGAGCCCTCGACGCGCCACTGCTCGCGACCAATGACCTGCACTACGTTCGCCACGAAGACTCCGAGATGCACGACGCGCTGCTCTGCATCGGCACCGCGTCCAAGATGTCCGACCCCGACCGCTTCCGCTTTGAGAGTGACCAGTTCTATCTGAAGTCAGCCGCCGAGATGCGCTACGTCTTTCGTGAGGTCCCCGCGGCGTGTGACAATACGCTGCTCATCGCCGAACGCGCGGACGTCACCATCGAGTTCGACAATGACGCGTTGCCGGAGTTCCCGCTACCCGAGGGTTTCTCGGGCACCACGCACAAAGACGCCGCGACGAGATACTTACGCGACCTCACCTTGCGCGGGGCCGCGGAGCGCTACGGCGCGTCGCTCGATGACGAGGTGCGCGCGCGCCTCGACTACGAACTGGGCGTCATCGCCGACATGGGATTCTCCGACTACTTTCTGGTCGTGTGGGACCTGATCCGCCACGCTCGTGAGACCGGCATCCGCGTCGGTCCGGGTCGAGGATCGTCGGCGGGGTGCTGCGTGGCGTACTGCCTGCGTATCGTCGACCTCGACCCGATTCGCTATGGGCTGATCTTCGAGCGGTTCTTGAACCCCGGTCGACGCCAGATGCCCGACATCGACATGGACTTCGACGAGCGTTATCGCGGTGACATGATCCGCTACGCCGCCGAGCGTTACGGGAGCGACCACGTCGCCCAGATCGTCACTTTTTCCACGATCAAGGCCCGCGCTGCGGTGCGCGACGCCGCCCGCGTACTGGGTTATCCGCCCCAACTCGGCGACAAGATCGCCAAGGCCATGCCGCCCCTCGTCATGGGCCAGGACCTGCCGTTGGCGGCCTGCTTCGCGCCCGTCGCGGGTTTTGAGAGCCGCTACGGCGAGGCGGTCGAACTGCGCACCCTCTACGACAGCGACCCCGAAGTGCAACACGTCATCGACGTGGCGAAGGGTTTCGTCGACAAGCGTCGCCAGGACGGTATTCACGCCGCCGCCGTCGTGATCACCAAGGAGCCGGTACTCGAGTACGTGCCGGTACAACGAAAGTCCGGACCGAACGGCAGCGCCGAGGGCGCGCCCATCGTGACGCAATACGAGGCGAGCGCGATCGAGAAACTCGGACTGCTCAAGATGGACTTCCTCGGGCTGCGCAACCTGGCGATCATCGAACGCGCGCTCGAGCACATCAAACGTCGTCACGGTATCGACCTCGACATCGACCACGTCGCGCTCGATGACCCCAAGGTCTTTGAGATGTTGCGCCAGGGCAACTCCATCGGCATCTTCCAACTCGAGGGCGACAAGATGCGCCAGTTAATGCGCCGACTCGCGCCCACGAGCTTCGACGACATCGCGGCTCTCAACGCGCTCTATCGGCCCGGCCCCTTGAGCGAGAACGTGCACAACGACTACGCCGACCGCAAGAATCTTCGTCAAGGGGTGAGCTACGACCACCAAGACTTAGAAGAGATCCTCTCAGAGACCTACGGGTTGATGATCTATCAAGAAGACATCATGCGCGTCGCGACGACGGTGGCCGGTTTTTCGATGACCGAGGCGGACGACCTGCGTAAGGCCTGTTCGAAGAAGATTCGCGAGATGATTCGCGCCCAGCGCACCAAGTTCGTCGACGGCGCCGAACGTCAAGGATACGGACGCGCCCTCGGTGACGCGATCTTCGACAAGATCGAACCCTTCGCCGACTACGCCTTCCCGAAGAGCCACGCGTACGGTTACGCGCTCATTGGCTATCAGAACGCGTGGCTCAAGGCCAACTACCCCGTTGAGTACATGGCGGCGCTGCTGACGTCGTTTCGCGAAGACAAGGACAAAGCGGCGCTCTATCTCAACGAGGCCCGACAGATGGGCATTACGGTCGGTGTGCCCGACGTGAATGAGTCGGTCGCCGAATACGCCCCATCGCTCACCGCCGAGTCAACGATCCTCTTCGGCCTGGCCGCGGTGCGCAACGTGGGGGAGGCGTTGGTAGAAAAGATCGTCCGCGAACGAGACGCGAAAGGACCCTTCACCAGCGTCTATGACTTCGCGCGCCGGGTGGATCCTGCCGTGTTGAACCGTCGCTCGATGGAGTCGCTCATCAAGGCCGGCGCCTTCGACTCCCTCGGCGTCGCGCGCTTGGGATTCTTACTGAAGGTCGACGAGATCGTCGAGGTCACTCTCGCTCGACGAAAAGACCTCTCCCTCGGCATCACCACTCTCTTCGCCGCCTTCGGTGACGGTGCGGACGATGACTGGGAGGGGACCGAAGTCCCCCTCGCGGACCTCGAGTTCGAACCCTCGATGAAACTCGACTTCGAACGCGAGATGCTCGGCACCTACATCTCCGACCACCCCCTCAACGACATCGGGGCCGCGCTCGCGGCACGCACCGACGGTTCCGTGGTGGCGATACGTGAACGGGCGGAGGAACTCGCTCAGAGCCGCCAACCGGTGACGGTCGGGGGAATCTTGAGCGAAGTGCAGATTCGTCAAACCAAAGCCAACAAGCCCTACGCGCGCGTCGTCTTAGAGGACCTCGGCGGGGCGATGGAGGTGAACTTCTCGGTCGCGGCCTTCGAGAAGTACAGCGGGTTCTTGGCGAAGGACAACGTGGTGCTGATCAAGGTGCGACTCGGTGACAACGAGGAGGAGATGCGCGTCTCGGCGGTACACGTCGAGAACTTCCGGTCCGATCCGGGGGACCTTGAACTGCGTCTCTCCTTCCAACCAGAAGACTTGACGCAGCGTTCCATCGCGACGTTGCGTGAGATCCTGACGCGCTATCCCGGCTCCTCGCCGGTCATCGTGGACACGGGTACCACCGGCAAGGCGTTCAAACTCGGACCGGACTTCAACGTCAACATCGCGCAGGTTGTGGTAGATCTTCGCTCAGAATTTGGGCGAAACGTCATCAAAGCCTGAGTTGTTTGAGGGGGTCGCGAAGTCTCGTAGAATGGTTGCCTATGGCAATGACGGTCACTACCAAAGACACCACTGCCCTCAGCGACGCAGAGTTAGCGGAAATGGCCGACCTCTGTGTTGACCGAGAGCCAAACTTTGACATCGGGTTCCTCTCCAAGCAGCGAGAAGAGTGGGTACTGGTGACCCACGTGCGCGAAGGCAACAAACTTCGCGGCTACTCGTTCTGCACGCTGGAGCGCATCGGCGGCACCCCGTCGCTGTTGGTGGGGCTCTTGCTGGTGGATCGCAACGCGAAGTCCGACCAGACCCTAAAGACGATCCTGCACGACCAGTTCCGTCGGGCGCTGCTGGCTTTCCCTGATGAGGACGTGCTCCTTGGCGCGCGACTGACCTCGCCCGACGGGTACCGGGCCTTCATTGGTCTCGACGACGTTGTCCCCCGCTTGGGCTATCGCCCGACGGGCGAGGACCGCGCGTGGGGCCGCCGCCTGGCCAAGCGCTTCGGCTCGGAGAAGTCCATTGACGACAAGACCTTCGTGATGTCGGTCAGCCCCGGTCCGGTGGGTGGCCTCGACTACCTCGCCTCCAAGGGCGCCATTCCCGAAGGCGTGGACGGATTCTTCGAGGGTCTCAAGCCCGACAAGGGTCAGCGCCTCGTGGTCTTTGGCTGGGCGATGGCTGAGTCACTCGCCACCGGCAAACTACCTAAGTAGTTCCTAGCCGCGGGGCAACAGTCCCGTGCAGCTCTTGTAACAGTGACCATCGAGCGGCCTCGAGAGCGTCGTCAACACGTAGGTCGGTCGAAAGCCGAGCGCCGTCGCTAAGTCTTTTCCGGCGAGTGACGTGCGGCGAGTGGCTTCAATGGTGCGAATGGCGTGCGCGTCTTCACAGAGGAGCCACACGTCGTCACCGAACCACCCAAAGCGTACCCAGGTCGAACCGTCGTCGGGTCGCTGCAGCAGCTGGGGACCACGGTCGGCGGCGATCAGCGCGACGCTCGGACGTTCGCCACGGAACTCCCAGTACGGCGCGCTCGGTCCGCGAAATCCAAAGAGGGGTCCATCGGCCGGACTAGCGAGTTGTTCGAGCCACCCGCGTACGCGACGACCGTGGTAGGTGCCGAGTCGTCGCGGCAAGTCGGCCAGGGTGACGGCTTCAGGTTGGGCAAGGTCATCGCGCTCGATGTCCGTCGCGAGTTCGCCTTCGACGACGTCGAAGGCGGCGAGGTCGGTCTCGACGTTTGCGGGCCAGGGTACGCGCCAGCGCACGATCGCCTGGCTCGCGAGGTCGACCACCGTCGTTGACTCATTCGTCGAGCCGAGTACTAAACCGTGCACGCTCGAGCCCGGGGTGAGGTCCACGGACGAGCGCTGCGGGGTCCTGGTGATCAGGCGCTTCGTTGTTCGAATGGTCGGATCACGACCGAAGAGCGCCACTACGCGAGGCTCGCGCGCAAGAGCGCATCGAGTTCGTCCCGGGTCGCCACCGGTCGATCACAGACGCCGCCACGACACACGTACGCGAGTCCTTCGCTGCGCCCCACGAGGAGGGGGGAGTCGCCCCGGCCGGTGATCAAAACGGTGCGCGGCATCGCCATCGAGCGTACGTGACGCGCGAGCTCCCCGGGAACGCCGGGGATCACCACTTCGACGCCGTCGAGCGCGAAGCCCGCCGCGGCTACGAGGTCGGGCACGGCACTCGGGTGCGAGACCAACAAGGTGCCCGCGAGGGTGACGAGCCGCTGGGCGATCACGAGGAGTTCGCTGTCGCCTCGACAGAGGGCCAGGCGGGCGAACGATCGCGTCGCCACGGCGTGCGCCGAGGGGGTCGCGCCGTCGAAGATCTCCTTCGGGCGAGTTCGCAAATCGAGCACGAGGTCACTCTGGCTGAAGACGCCGCCGCCGACGCTGGGGTTCGTTGCGGTCGGCACCTCCCCGTCCCAGTAGTGCGTCACCACGTAGCGCGCGAGCGCCGCGGCGCGATCGAGCCACTCGCTCTCACCACGCAACTCGAAGGCGTCGACCATGGCGTCGCAGAGCCAGGCGACGTCGCTCGCGCTGGCGTGGGCTTCGAGGCGCTCGGTGCGCCACCACGCGTCGTCGTGGAAGTGGGTGCGCGCGAGTGACGAGAGCAACGCGAGCCCGTTCGCCTCGAAGGTGGGCTCGCCACTTCTGAGGAGCGCCGACGCGGTCATCGCGTTCCACTCGAGGATGATCTTCTCGTCGCGCCCGGGCTGGATTCGAGTCGCCCGCGCGCGCGTGAGCGCCTGGTGGGCATCCTCGAGTGGGAAGGGGGTGACGAACGATTCGCCCTCGGCGAGGCGTGGTATCGAGCGACCCTCGAAGGTGCCGTCACGCTCAATGCGCCATCGCCGCAGCGCGTCATCAAGGTCTCGCTCAACGCCGCCGTCGCGCAGTACCCGTTCGACTTCCTCGGGCGTCCAGGTGACGTGAGAACCCTCGACACCGCCCGCGTCCGCGTCGAGCGAGGACGCGAAACCGCCCTCAACCGACAGGTCGCGGACCACGAAACCGAGCGTGTCGAGGGCCACCGCTCGCCAGGTGGCTTGGCCAAGGACGCGAGCGGCGTCGAGGTAGCAGCGCGCGAGGAGCGCCTGGTCACTCAGCATCTTCTCGAAATGTGGCACGTGCCAGATCGCGTCGGTGCTGTAGCGCGCGAAACCACCGCCGAAGTGATCGTAGAGACCGCGACGCGACATCGCATCGAGGGTGCGCGTGACCGCGTCGCGCGACGCGTCGTCATCGAAGTAAAGGAGCGCCTCGACGTAGCTGGGTCGCGGGAACTTCGGGGCCGCACCGAATCCTCCCTCCACATCGAAGCGATCGAGCAGTTCCCCTCGAAGTCGTTCGCGCACCGCGCGCAGATCGATGGTGTCGTCGTGGGGGGCGAGGTGGTCGACGAACTGCACTTCGCGTGCGAGCGAGCCCGAGAGCTCCTCGGCCTGCTCTTCAACGAGGGCGCGCTGGGTGACCCACGCGCCGTGGAGCGCTTCTAAGAGACGAGCGAAGCCGACGTGGCCGCCCCGATCGACCGGCGGGTAGTACGTCCCCGCCATGAAGGGGCGTCCGTCGGGCAGCAGGAACACCGACATTGGCCAGCCGCCGTGCCCCGAGATCAACTGCGTCGCGGCCATGTAGAGGGCGTCGACGTCCGGTCGCTCTTCGCGGTCAACCTTTATGGGAATGAAGTGCTCATTGAGGTACGCCGCGATGCGCTCGTCCTCGAAGGACTCGTGCGCCATGACGTGGCACCAGTGACACGCGGCGTAGCCGATCGATAAGAAAATCGGACGATCGCGGAGGTTCGCCTCTTCGAGCGATGCCTGACTCCAGTTGCGCCACTCGACGGGATTGTCCACGTGGTCCAACAGATAGGCCGAACCCAGTTGGTCCTTGACGTCTCGTAGTAGGGGCATAGCGATTCCTCGCACGACCTTATGCGTCGACCGTGGTCACCACCCTCGCCGCGGGTTCAGCCGGCGGCATCGCCGTTCGTTGTTCGCCACTCACGTTGAAGCAGCGCCATCACGACCTCGCTGGTCCACTCGCCCTTCACGAACTCATTTTCTTCCAAGCGCGCCTCCTGATGGAGTCCGGCCTTCGCCAGGGAGCGGATCGACGCAGCGTTCCTCGCGTCGCAGCGACCAATGACGCGGTGGAGGTCGTACTTGTCGAAGGCGAGGGTGAGCAGTTCGCGGTAGATCTCGCCCGCGTACCCTCGTCCGTGGACGTCGGGGTGGAGCGACCCGCCCATCTCACCTTGACGGTGCTGGTTGTTCGACCAGCGCAACATGAAATCGCCCACCAGTCGAGCACTCTCGCGTTCGACGACCGCGACGAAGAGCACGTTTTCTTCATCGTCGCTCGTCGCCTCAGGGCGCGCGAGGCGCCCGTGGAGGAGTTCCAAGGTTGCGGCACGATCGCGCGGCTCGAAGTAGAGGTAGCGATTCACGTCTTCTCGCTCGTAGAGCGACGTGAGCGCGTCGAGGTCGTCGAGTGTGAAGCGGCGCAGTTCGAGTCGCGAGGTGACGAGTGGTTGCGCGAGTTGGACCATCGATACGTTCTAGTGCGGCCGGACGAGGAGCGTTGGGTACTGTGTTGGCGATTGAAACGACGCGGAGGTTTCTATGGCCGAGCCACTTCGATGGGGCATTTTGAGTACCGGGGGCATCGCGCACACCTTCGCGAGCGATCTTCGCTTCATTGAAGAGGGCGTCGTCGCGGCGGTGGGCTCGCGGTCGCTCGCCGCGGCGGACGCCTTCGGCGATGAGTTCGACGTACCGCGCCGCTACGGGTCCTACGAGGCGTTGGTGGGGGATCCCGACGTCGACGTGATCTACGTCGCCACGCCGCACCCCTTTCACCTCGCCAACGCGACTCTGGCGCTCGAAGAAGGAAAGCCGGTGCTCGTCGAGAAGGCGTTCACGATGAACGGCGCCGAGGCGCGCGAGTTGGTGGCCCTCGCTCGGTCGAAGGAACTGTTTTTGATGGAAGCGATGTGGACCCGTCATCTGCCCCACGTCGCGAAGTTGCGTGAGCTCATCGGTGAGGGCGTACTCGGTGAACTCGTCACGGTCGAGGCTGATCACGGGAAATGGTTCGCGGCTGATCCGACGCATCGACTGTTCGCACCCGAACTCGGTGGCGGCGCGATGCTGGACCTGGGCGTCTACCCGGTGTCGTTCGCGTCGATGTTGTTGGGCACACCCGATCGCATCACGGCGTTAGTGGACGCGGCCTTCACCGGGGTCGACGCCCAAGCCTCGATGCTCTTTGGCTACGCCAGCGGGGCCCAGGCGGTGCTCACTTGTACGTCGAGCGCGCGCACCGCGACGCGTGCGTGCGTGTCGGGCACGAAGGCACGAGTCGAAATCGATGGGGACTTCTACGCTCCGACGTCCTTCACCCTCATCGCACGCACCGGTGAGCGGGAGCGCTTTGAGTTCTCCTCAAAGGGTCGAGGACTCCATTATCAGGCGCAAGAAGTGGCACGATGCCTGAGCGAAGGAGTGACCGAAAGCCCGCTGATGCCGCTGGATGAAAGTGTGGCGATCATGGACACCATGGACCATGTCTTGAGTTTTCTCTAGTCAACGCTTGGGAAAACGTCCCAATCGGTGTTCGCGAACGGCGCGGCGACGCGGAGCAGCCGACCCTGTGGATTTCGCAGAGCGAACATTTCTGGAGCGTTTCGCGTGCTACGTTTTCCTGCGGACGTTGCTGTCACCGGACGTTCGAGAAGTGATCACAAATATCGGCATCGTTGGGGTGCCACTGAAGGGTTGGGGAAAAAAATGAAATTGAAATCAGCACGAACCCTCGCGTCTGTAGCACTGGTCGGCGCGTTCGCCGTCGCAGTGTTGCCGGCCGTGAGTTCCGCGGGTACACCTACCGTCAAGGACAGCACGTTTACTACGAGCTTCTCGACGATGAAGTACCTCAAGGGCATCGTGGCGAAGGGTAAGGGAAAGATCACTGTTATCTTGCCCGACACCGTTTCGTCCACGCGCTACACCGAGTTCGACGCTCCGTACTTGAAGGAGGCGTTCAAGGACGCCGGGCTCAAGTCGAACCAGTACACGGTGGAGAACGCTCTCGGTAGCGACACGAAGCAGTTCACCGACGCGCAAGCAGCGATCACCAACGGCACGAAGGTGCTGATCTTGGACCCGCTGGACTCGACGACCGGTGCGGTCATTGAGGCCTACGCGAAGGCTCGTGGCGTGAAAGTTATCGACTACGACCGTTTGACGCTGGGTGGAGCACGTAGCTACTACGTCAGCTTCAACAACGTGGCCGTTGGAACACTGATTGGTGGAGGACTCCTGTCGTGCATCACGGCGTGGGGAGTAAAGAACCCGGTGGTTTACGTGATGAAGGGTGCTCCGACTGACAACAACGCGACGTTGTTTGCCCAGGGCTACGACACCGTTTTGAACGCGAATGGCTACAACACGACAGCCGGTTCTTCGAACACGGTGTTGGAAAACACCGGTACGTGGACGCCTTCGGTCGCGCTGACGGACTTCCAGGGCGCCTACACGGCGAACGCGAAGATCAACGCGGTTGTGACGCCGAATGACGAGAACGCCGCGCCTATCATCAGCTACTTGCAGAGCAAGGGTCTGCCACCGAAGACGATTCCCTTCACTGGCCAGGACGCGACGCTGACTGGTTTCCAGAACATCATCTCTGGTTACCAGTGCGGTACCGTCTACAAGCCCATCTGGCTTGAGGCACAGGCTGCGGCATCGTTGGCCGTTTACCTCCGCGCGGGCATCAAGCCGCCGTCCGGTTTGGTCAATGGCACGGCGACCGACTCGGCTGCCCTCATCAACAGTTTGAAGAGTGTCCCGTCGGTCCTGTTGACCGCCACATGGGTCACGGCTGCGAACGTTGAGTCAACGGTCATCCACGACAAGGTCATCGATGCGTCGGCGCTGTGCACCAGCACCTCGCCCACCGTGGCCGGTGCGACGGAGCCGACTTACGCGGCAGACTGCACGACGTACGGCATCAAGTAAGTAATATCGCACTACAACAATGACGAACGCCCCCGAGTCATCGAGTACGAGTCTGCCCGTAGTTGGGCCGCCCGCACACCTTGACTCGGGGGTTTCGTCATCGTCGGTGCTGCTGGAGCTCAGGGGAATCACCAAGAGCTTTGGCGCCGTGCAAGCATTGAAGCACGTCGACCTCGAAGTCCCCGCGGGCCAGGTCACCGCGCTCATCGGGGACAACGGCGCGGGCAAATCGACTTTGATTAAAGCGATTGCTGGTATCTACGCTCCGACCAGCGGACAGATTCTCTGGAACGGCGAAGAGGTACACGTCCACTCACCACGCGAGGCGGAACAACTCGGTATCGCCACGGTGTATCAAGACCTGGCGCTCTGCGACAACCTCGACGTCGTGCAGAACATGTTCCTCGGTCACGAAGAGACTCGATACCACCAACTCGACGAAATCAGTATGGAACTCGCGGCGAAGAAAGTGCTCGCCGATCTCTCGGTCACGACCGTGAAATCCGTGCGACAAAAAGTCGCGTCCCTCTCTGGGGGTCAGCGCCAATCCATTGCGGTCGCCAAGGCCGTTATGCGCGACTCGAAGCTCGTCATCCTCGACGAGCCCACCGCGGCACTGGGCGTGTCACAGACTGCTCAAGTCCTCGGCCTCATCCATACCTTGGCCAGTCGCGGCATCGCAGTCCTCCTCATCTCACACAACCTCGCCGACGTCTTCGTCGTCGCCGACCGTGTGGCGGTCATGTACCTGGGCAACCTCGTGAGCAGCGGTCCGATCTCGGACTACGACACGGCGAGCGCCGTGGACTGGATCACGACGGGCGCTTCGACGCGTGGCGCGTCCACCATGGCGCCAGCCTCGTAGACGGCAAGAAAGGCCTTCATCGTGTCTTCCTCCCCCGAGATAAACGACGTCGACAGCCTCGTCCCGCACGAATCACCGTGGCAGGAGGTCTGGGCACAACTGAAGGGGCTTCGTCGAGGCGACAGCGGCATGGTGCCGATTGTCATTGGCATCGTCGTCCTCGTTGCGTACTTCCAAATCAGAAATTCGCTGTTCCTCTCCGCGGGCAACCTCGTCAATCTTTTCGTCCAGGCAACAACGTTCGTTCTCTTAGGGATGGCCGAGATCTGGCTCTTGCTCCTTGGTGACATCGACCTCTCCGTTGGCTACGTCTCGGTGCTCGGTGGAGCCACCGCGGTCATCCTCGGTGATGGCCAGTTTCATTGGCCGTGGTTCCTTACCGTTCTTATGGCAATCCTCGTCACGACCGCTATAGGCGCCCTCCACGGCGCCATCACGATCCTGCTGCGGGTGCCATCGTTCATCGTGACCCTGGCGGGCTTGCTCGCGTGGGAGGGCGTACTGATCTACGTCGTCGACGCCCAGGGCACGGGCGGCACCATTAGCGATAGTTCCGAGAAGGTTCTCTACGACCTCGTCAATACGAACATGTCAACGCTGTGGACCATCATCGTCTTGGCGGCCAGCGTTATCGCGTCGTCGCTCGTGTTGCTGCTGCGCGACCGCGCTCGTCGCCGCAACGGGCTCACCGTATTGCCGTTCGTGATCACCGGTCTAAAAATCGCGGCGATGGTCATAGCGGGTGGGATACTGGTCAGCATCTTCAACACGAATCGTGGCGTCACGTTCGCGGGCCACCAGGTGACGCTCGAAGGAATGCCGTGGGCGATCCTGGTCGACATCGTGATGCTCGCGGGAGGGACGGCCTTTCTCAGTCGCACGAAGGCCGGTCGCTACCTCTACGCCATCGGCGGCAACGCCGAAGCGGCGCGTCGCGCGGGAGTCAGCGTGAACCGCCACCGCCTCCTCGCCTTCATGCTCACTGGATTCACTACCGGCATCGCGGGCCTGCTCTACATCTCGCGCCAGGGCGGTGTATCGGACAACGTCGACAGCACGTTGGTGCTCTACGCCGTCGCCGCCGCCGTCATCGGCGGTACGAGTCTCTTCGGTGGTCGAGGCAAGATCATTCACGCCCTCATCGGTGGATTGATCGTCGCGATCATCTACAACGGCATGGGACTTCTCTCGATCACGGCGTCGGCGGAGTACATCGCCATCGCCGTGGTATTACTCGCCGCCGTCACGGTGGACTCACTCGCCCGACGCGGCTCGGAAGTCTCTCGCTAGGGCGACACAACGTCCCTAGAAGAGATTGACGAGGTCCCCGCGGCGGATCTTGCCGTTACCCGTGCGAGGGATCGCCGTGACGTAGCGGATCTCTTTGGGTTTGGCCCAGGGTCCGAGTCGCTCGGTGGCAATCGCGGAGATGGCGTCATCGACGGCCTCGTCACTCACCACTAAGGCGATGATCCGCTCACCCCACTCGTCATCGGGTGCGCTCGTCACGGCGACGTCGCGCACTCCTGTCACGGAAGCGAGTACCACCTCGAGGTCCTCGGGCCATACTTTTTCGCCACCCGTATTGATGACGAATCCGAGACGCCCGCGAACGCGGACCCGACCGTCCTCGACCGAACCGGCGTCCCCGGTGGGAAACCAGTCGTCTCGTCCATCGGGACCCAGCGCGTTCGGTCGCGCTCGGTCCCGGTACGAGTGAAAGAGCGTCGGACTTCGAACCAGTAGTTCCCCGTCGTGGGCGACTACCTCCACGCCCGAAAGCGGGTAGCCGTCGTAGACCACACCCGAGCCCGTTTCGGTCATGCCCCAGGTCGTCACGACGTTCTCGGGACGTTCGAGCGGTGGTCGCGAACCACCCAAGAGCACGCGACGAAAGCCGCTCAGGTCGTAGCGCGCGAGTTGTGTGGCGACGACGGCGACGTGGGTGGCGCCACGACGAGCGGCGAGTTCGAGTTCGTTGGCCTCACCCCAGAGCAGCGTCGCGTCGCCGACGATCGCGCGCAACAACACAGCGAGACCGCCTATGTGGTTCGCCGGGAGGCAGGGGAACCACACGGTGGGCGCGTCAGCGCGCAAGGTTGCTTCGGTCAACTCCGCACTCGCGCGCAGCGCGGCCCACGTGAGTTCGGCCGCCTTGGGTGGCCCGCTGGAACCCGAGGTCAACATGACCAGACCTATTTCGTCATCGACACCGAGACCTTCGGGTCGCTCCCGTCGTCCCCGCTCGTCGAGTACCGCCGTAGCACCAAGGGCGGTGAGCTCGCGTGCCCGCCCCCGGGGCGACCGACGCTGATCGAGCACACAGAAGGCGTCGCCGTCCTCGACGCAGCGACGCAGGGCCTGCTCGAGGGCGGGCCCGAGGGGCAAGTCCAACGCCAAGAGAGTTCGCACGTGACGAGGCTATGCGGATGAGAAGACCACCGAGTAGAAAGGAAGGTCATGGCGTCACTGCGATACGAACGACGCATTCACGCGACCGCTGATGAGGTGTGGGGCGTCATCACGGAACCGGAGTCGATTCCCGAGTGGTTCCCGGGCGTCGTCTCGTGCACGCTCGAAGGGACGAGGCGCGTGCTCACGCTGGCGACGGGTATCGAGATGCCCGAAGAGATCCTCGTGAACGACTCGATACAGCGTCGATTCGTCTACCGCATCGACTCGCCGCTGTACCGCTTTCATCTGGGCAGCATCGACGTCATTGCGCTGTCGCCCGAGGAGTCGTTGTGCGTGTATTCGACCACCGCCGAACCCGACACGCTCTGTCTACTCATCGGCGGTGGTACCGCGGGCGCGTTGGTCGAGATTGCGCGCATCGCTGAATGCGTCGCGGCGGCGAGAGTGGGGTAGTAGTGGGACGAAAGATTCTCTTCATCACCACCGACCAACAGCGCTACGACACGGTCGGCGCGAACGGTGGGACGCTCTCGCGAACCCCGGTGCTGGATGGATTGGCGCGAGAGGGCATTCGCTACGAACGGTGCCAACCCACTTCGGTGGTGTGCATGCCGTCGCGCGCCTCGATGCTGACGGGACAGTATCCCTCGACCCACGGAGCGTGGATGAACGGCGTCGCCCTCGCCCCCGACGCGCCCTCGGTCGCCGAGAGCCTCCACGACCTCGGCTACGCCACCGCACTGATTGGCAAGGCGCACTTCGAGCCCTTCATGGACCCCTTCGGTCGCTTCGCCGAGAACGCGCTGGCCAGCCTCGGCGTGCCGACGCTCGAGGCGCCATGGTTCGATGGCCGCCAGGGTGTGCACCGGGGCTTTGACTTTCTGGAGTTCGCGACCCACGGCGTCATGGGACCCCTGCACTACGCGAAGTGGATCCAGCGCGCGCACCCTGAGGCGTTGCCGGGTTTTTACAGCGTGGTGGATGGCGACTTCAACGTCAACGCAGCGGGCGGCGGCGACACGGGCGCGCCGCAAGTGAAGTGGAACGACGTGCCGCGCGAGTGGTACCACACGGACTGGGTGGCCGATCGCACGATCGCCTGGCTCGATGAGCAAACTGACGACCAGGACTGGTTCTGTTGGATGAGCTTCCCTGACCCGCACCATCCCTGGGACCCGCCCTCGAGTGAGCGCCACCGCGTGGACTGGCGCGAGGTGCCGCTACCCGAGAACTATCCCACGAGTGCCACCGAGCGCGAGGCGCTCTTAGACCAGAAGGCTCGTCACTGGCGCCTCTGGTACGACGGACGCGTCGTGTCGAACTACGAGGCGCCCAAGAAGTGGGTGCCGGCCACGATGACCGCCGATCAGGTGCGAGAAGTGAACGCGATGAACGCCATCGAGGTGGAACTCATCGACGAGGCGATTGGTCGGGTGCTCGCGAGGGTCGCCGCGAAGGGCTGGGACGAGGACCTCGACGTCATCTTCACCTCGGATCACGGCGAACTCCAAGGTGATTTCGGTCTCCTCTTTAAGGGTCCCTACCACGTCGATGCGCTGATGCGACTTCCCCTGATCTGGCGACCCGCTCCCTCGACGTCGCCCGTCGCCTCGGTCGTTCACGCGCCCGTCAGTTTGGTCTCGCTCGCCGCGACGTTCCTAGAGGTGGCTGGTGCCGCCGCACCGAGTTGGCTCGAGGGCGCGACGCTGCCGGTCAGTGACGACGACGCCATCTCGCGCGGTTTCGAGGCCACAGTGACGGAGTGGGATTCGGCGCTCTTTGGGGTCGAGGTGCACGTGCGCTCGGTCCTCACCAGTGACTATCTCTACAGCGAGTACGGTGCGGGCACGATGCACGACGGGAGCGAAGGCGAACTCTACAACCTCGTCGACGACCCCCTCCAACGCGTCAATCTCTTCAACGACCCCGAGCGCGCGGCCGAACGCGCCGCACTCTCGGAACGACTGCGCGCGCACGCCGAGCGGCCCGGCGAGCGCGCCACGCCCGGTCTCCTCGTCGCCCCGGTCTGAGCGCCACGGTAGCGTGGGGCCATGGCAGAAACGGTAATTACGGGCTCACCCGTCGACCCGGTCGAGGAGTTTCGTTCCCAGGAGCTTCCCGTTTTCACGAGGCTGGGCGAGTATCAGGACGTGATCTACGAGGTCGCCGAGGGTATCGCGAGAATCACTATCAACCGACCCGAGGTCCGCAACGCGTTTCGCCCGCAGACCCTCTTCGAACTCGCTCACGCGTTCGAGCGCGCCCGCGACGACGTGACGGTCGGGGTCATCATCTTGACCGGTGCGGGTCCGGACGCCTTCTGCTCGGGCGGGGACCAGCGCATTCGCGGCGAGGACGGTTACATGGGGGACGACGAGGTCGCCCAGCACGGCGTCGGACGGCTGAACGTCTTGGACCTGCAGATCCAAATCCGTCGTCTCCCCAAGCCGGTCATCGCCCAGATCGCCGGCTACGCCATCGGCGGCGGCCACATCTTGCACCTGGTGTGCGACCTCTCGCTCGCCGCGGACAACGCCCGTTTCGGCCAGACCGGACCACGAGTGGGCTCCTTTGACGGCGGCTACGGCTCCTCGTTGCTCGCGCGCACCATTGGACTCAAGCGCGCGAAGGAAGTCTGGTTCCTCTGTCGCCAGTACGACGCCGCGCAGGCGCTCGAGTGGGGACTGGTCAACACCGTCGTGGCGCTCGACGACCTCGAAAGAGAGACCATCGCGTGGTGTCGACAGATCCTCACGCTCTCGCCGATTGCGTTGCGGATGTTGAAGGCGGGCTTCAACGCCGCCGAGGACGGACTGGCCGGCGTGCAACAACTCGCCGGTGACGCGACGATGTTGTTCTACATGTCCGAAGAAGGCCAGGAAGGTCGCAACGCCTACCTCGAACGTCGCAAGCCTGACTTCTCGAAGTTCCCTAAGCGCCCGTGATAGTGGCCCCCGGGCCGGTGCAGCGCTGGGTGCTGGCGGCACGTCCGCGCACCCTGCCCGCCGCGGGCGTACCCGTCGTCGTGGGCGTGTTACTGATTCGCCCACTCAGCATCAACTGGCTCAACGCTCTTTTGTGCCTCATCATCGCGCTCGCCCTCCAGATCGGGACCAACTACGCGAACGACTACTCCGACGGGGTGCGCGGGACTGACGAGGTGCGCGTCGGACCCTTTCGTCTGACCGCGTCGAAGTTGGTTCGCGCAAAACTGGTCGGGCAGGCCGCGTGGTTCTTCTTCGCCGTTGCGTCGGTGGCCGGGCTCTGGCTGTCAGCGCGTACGTCGTGGTGGCTCATCGCCATTGGCGTGAGTGCCGTGCTGGCGGGATGGCTCTACACCGGAGGGCCGAAGCCCTACGGCTACTACGGCTTCGGCGAGCTCTTCGTGTTCCTCTACTTCGGACTCGTGGCGACGGTGGGCACGGCGTACTGTCAGCACCTCTTCATCCCCGAGCGCGCGTGGTGGCTCGGGGTCGCCACGGGATTCATGGCGTGCGCGCTCTTAGAAGCGAACAACCTGCGCGACGTCGAGGGCGACAGGGCGGTGGGAAAGAAGACCCTGGCGGCGCGCCTCGGACGTCGTCGGGCGTCTTGGCTCTACGTCATCTGCGTCGCCGGGGTGGCCCTGGGCGCTCTCGGCGCCCGGCAGATCGCCGTCGCTGTCGTCGCGGTCGTGGTCTACGTACCGGCGCTGCGCTACGTGTTCTCCCCCCGCAGCGGACGCGAGTTGCTCGTGCTCTTGAAGTACTCCGCACGAGCGCAACTCCAGCTCGGGGCGCTCCTCGCGCTCCTCCTCGCGCTCCACGCCTACTGGGGGTAGTACTCGTTCACGAGGGTGGCGAGCGCCTCGGGCATCTCTAGGTGCGCGGCGTGACCTGCGCCGGTGACGACCTCGAGGCTCGAGTGGGGGATCGCTTCGTGCAGACGTGCGGCCTCGAGCACGAACTTCTCGTCGTTCGCCCCGGCGAGGATCAGCGTGGGCATCTCGAGTTCCACCAGGTCCTCGCCCAACCATCGCTGCGTCCCCGTACCAGAGTGGCGTAGCGAGTTGGCCAGTCCCGAGGCGTCGGCGCTTCTCGCCGCGCGCTCGCGGGGATCGTCGGGCACGTTCGCGAACATCGGCTGGGCCAACCACTCGGTGAGGAACGCGTCCGCGCCGACCCTCTCGACGTGGTCGGCGAGCGCCTCGTCTCGCGCTCGACGCTCTACTCGCAGGCCTTCATCACGAAGGCCCGCGGTGGCGCTCAGGAGAATGAGGCCCGAGAGGCGTTCGCGATGGGCGAGCGCGAAGTGGAGGGCGACGCGGCCCCCGAAGGAGTAGCCGCCAAGGATGAAGCGCGCAGCGGGCAGCGCGTCGGCTAAGAGATCTGCCGTTTGTGGCAGTGACGCCGAGAGATTCGCGTGTTCGCCATGACCCGGTAGGTCGATGGTCACCACCTGGTGGGTACCTGCCAGAATGGAGAGGAAGACGTGGCTCGAATCCCGGGTCTGGGTGAAGCCGTGCAACCACACCACGACCGGGCCCGAGCCGACGCGTTGGAGACCGAGGAGCGACATTGTCAGGTAGCGTACCGAGCGCCAGCGAGGCGCAGGCCACGTTCGCGGCGACGCTGTTTGATGAGTTGGTGCACTTGGGACTGCGCGACGTCGTCCTCGCACCCGGTTCCCGGTCGACGCCCCTCGCGTTAGCGGCCTCGGCGCGACGTGAGCTCACGCTGCACGTGCGACTCGACGAACGAAGCGCCGGGTTTTTTGCGCTGGGTCGGGCCCTGGTGAGCGAGCGGCCGGTCGCCGTCGTTGTCACCAGTGGCACCGCGGCGGCGGAGCTGCACGCCTGCGTGGCCGAGGCGGATCTCGCCTTCGTGCCGTTGCTCATTTTGACGGCTGACCGACCGCCCGAACTGCACGGCGTGGGTGCCCCGCAGGTGATCGATCAGGGACACCTCTATGGATCGATGGTGCGCGCCTTCGAAGAACCCGGGGTCGCGCGGCCCGAGATGGCGCCCGCGTGGCGCCCGCTGGCGACGCGGCTCTGGCGAGCGGCGTCGGGGGCGGCGACGGGCATGGGGACAGCGCCCGGGCCGGTGCACCTGAACGCGGCCTTCATCGAACCACTCATCGCCGAGCCGTTGGCGCTCCCCGAGCGCGCCAGCGACGCTCCGGCGCCACGGTCGCTGCCGGAGGACCTCCCCTATTTAACGGCACTCAACGTGAAAGAACAGTCGGTGCTCTGCGTGGTGGGGCGTGGGGTGAGCGCGGAGGTGATCAAAGAGTGCCGCGGCCTTCACTGGGTGGTCGTGGGCGACGCGACGGCGCGCGGCGCAACCGCGCACTTTGACGTGTTGTTGCGTTCGGCCACATTCGTGGAGCGCGCGCGGCCGAAGTTGGTCGTTCGACTCGGGGGGTTGCCGGCGTCGAAGGTCCTCGGTGAACAACTGCGCGCGTGGGGAGCGCGTACGGTGAGCCTCAGTGGTGCGGGTTTCGTGGCCGACCCCGATCACCTGATCACTGAGGCCTACGGCGGACTGCCGCACCACAGCGACGCGCCGCTCTCGGGGGACCGCGCGTACGCCACGATGTGGCGCGCGGCGTCCGAGACCGTCGAAGCGTGGCTCCAGAGCCAAGAGGCGCAGTCGAAGGAACTCAACGAACCGCTCGTGGCGCGCGCGGTGGTGGCGGCGAGTGCCGCGACGGGTGTGCCGCTGGTGGTTGGTTCGTCGATGCCCGTGCGCGACGTCGAGTGGTGGGCGCCCGCTCGAGTGGGGCCGACTTTTTCCAACCGCGGGGTGAACGGCATCGACGGGGTCGTCTCGACCGTGCTCGGGGTCGGCGCCGGTGCCAAGTCACTCGGATTGGTGGGGGACCTCACCATGCTGCACGACGTGTCGGGCCTCGTCGAGGGACTGGGCACGGCCGGTGGCACCGCGGTACTCGTCGTGGTGGACAACCGCGGCGGCGGCATCTTCTCCTTCCTTCCCCAAGCCATCGCGCTCGACGAGGACCGATTCGAACAACTCTTCGGGACCCCGCGGCTCCACAACCTCGAGACGGTGGCGGCGGCGTTCGGTCACCAGGCGACGACCGTCTCGACCCTGGACGAACTCACGACGGCCATCGAGAAGGGACTCTCGAGCGAAGGTCTGAGCGTGGTGGTGGCGCTCGTCCCCTCGAGGGCAGAGAACGTCCGCCTCCACGAGTCGTGGAACGTAACGGCGACGGCCCTGCTCGAACCGTGATCGCCACCGGCCTTCCCGCGTCGCTGTTCCTCGCCATTCCCTTGGCGATCGCCGCGGGATTCGTCTCGTTTCTCTCCCCGTGCGTGCTGCCGTTACTACCGGGGTACCTCGCGTTCCTCACGGGCGCCAACGGACAGGTCGCGGTGCGCTCGGGACGCGGCCGGGCGGTCCTTGGTTCGATCGCCTTCATCCTCGGCTTCGCCTTCGTCTTCGTCAGCCTCGGCGCACTCTTTGGCGCCTTCGGCACCACGCTCAAGTCCCACGACCGCATCTTCGAGATCATCTTTGGAGCGCTGACCGTCGGCCTCGGCCTCTTCTTCGCGGGCTGGTGGCCCTCGTCGTGGCTCTCTCGCGAACGGCGCGTGCACCGCCTCCCGAGCGCGACGGTCATCGGCGCCGCCGCGCTCGGTTTCACCTTCGGTCTGAGTTGGTCTCCCTGCATTGGACCCACGCTCGTCGCCATCATCGGTCTCGAGGACTCGACCTCGGGCGCGACGGCCCTGCGCGGTTCGATCCTGGTGGCGTTTTACTGCTTCGGGCTCGGGATCCCCTTCGTCGTCGCCGCCATCGCCACCGAGTGGGCGTCGACCGCGTCGACCTGGTTTCGGCGACACGCGCACGTCATCGGCGTCATCGGTGGTCTTTTGTTGATCGCCATCGGCGTGCTCGAGATCACGGGGTGGTGGAACTCCTTCGTCGTCTGGCTCCAGGTGCACTATCCGGCGTCGAACAGCTTCCTCTAACGCTCCACTCCTAGACTGAACGGATGAAACTCAGCGATGATTTGCGATTTCGCGGCCTGATTCACCAGGTCACCGACGAGAAGGTCTTTGCGGCCCTCGACGCGGGCACGATCACCGCCTACGCGGGTTTCGACCCGACCGCCAACTCCTTGCACCTCGGTCATCTCATGTTGTTATGCACCCTGCGCCGTTTCCAACTGGCCGGGAACCGCCCGATTGCCCTGGCGGGCGGGGGAACTGGACTGGTGGGCGATCCCAGTTTCAAAGACAGCGAGCGCCCGCTGTTGTCGAAGGAACAACTCGAGACCAACTTAGAGGGCATTCGCGAGCAGATGGCTCGACTCTTGGACTTCGCACCCGCAGCGGGAGCGGCGTCGGCGACGCTGATCAACAACGCGGACTGGTTAACGACGGTGAGTCTGACGGATTTTCTGCGTGACGTCGGTAAACATTTCACGGTGAATCAGATGATCGCCAAGGAGTCGGTCAAGAGCCGGCTGGACCGCGACGACGTCGGACTCTCCTTCACCGAGTTTGCCTACATGCTCCTCCAGGCCTACGACTTCTTGCGACTGCACGTTGACGAAGGTTGCTCGCTACAGATCGGGGGATCGGACCAGTGGGGCAATATCACCATGGGGTGCGAACTCGTGCGGAAAGAGACCGGCGACGTCGCCTACGGGCTCACTTCGCCGTTGTTGTTGCGCGCCGACGGGACGAAGTTCGGCAAGTCCGAAGCGGGGGAGAACGTGTGGCTGGATGCGACACGGACCTCACCCTTCAAGATGTACCAGTTCTTGCTCAACAGCGAGGATGCGAGCACGCCGCAGCTACTGCGGTTCTTCACCTTCTTGGAGCACGAGGACATCCTCGAGCTCGACGCGGCGACGCGGAGCGCCCCCGGCGAGCGACGGGCGCAGCGCGCACTCGCCGAAGAGGTCGTGACCTTGGTGCACGGAAGCGACGCCGCCACGAAGGCGCGCAGAGCGAGCGAGGCGCTCTTCTCTGAGTCCATCGCCGAGCTCGACGAGGCGACGTTGCTCGAGGTGGTCGAAGACGCACCGAGTTCGACGTGGTCCCGCGAGGACCTCGTGACGGGCGTCGATCCCGTGGACTTGTTGGTCGCGAGTCACCTCGCCAAGTCCAGGGGCGAAGCCCGGCGCTTCATCGAACAAGGCGGTGTCTACGTCAACAACGTGCGCGCCGACGCGACGTCGCGCGTCTCGGTGGAAGACACGTTGCACGGTCGCTACGTGGTGTTGCGCCGCGGAGCGCGCCAGCTCCATCTGCTGGTCGTGGCGTGATCCGACTTCTCGGCGCGCTCCTGCTCGCCGGCGTCGTGTTGAGTGGGTGTGGCACGGTGAGCGCGTCCTCGGCGATGTCCGGTTGGACCTCGAAGAACAGCTTCATCGCCACCTCGAGGACCCTGCGCGTGGACGCCGCACACTCGGTCCGCGCGCTCAACGACTCGACGAGCACCGCGGTGGTCCTGCACACCGTCTGTGGGGTCCTCTACTACGACTCGCTCAGTGCGAACGACGATCTTCCCACGCCCGATCAGCAAGCGACGACGCTCCTCAGTAAGGCCTACGGCAACCTCGGCGCCGGGGCCACCGAGTGCTACGGCGCCGCAACGAACGCCGCGGTGCGATCAAGGTCGCTCTCGCTGCTCGAGCGGGGCGCAGCGCAGTTGGCCGAGGCCCGCGCTCGCGTCGCCAGCGTGGTCACTTCCTAACTCGTCGGGGGTCGCAGGTCGATCTCCAGGCGCAAGATGCCGTCTTCTAGGGTCGCGATCGCGTCACCGAGCATGGCGTAGTCCTGGAAGTCGAGTTTGGCCGCCTCGATGAAGCGAAGGCGCTCGGGTCCTTCAACCGGGGGCAGTCCTCGCCGCTTGACGGCGTCGGCGCGCTCGCGAAAGCGCAGAATCATCTCATTGGGGTCAAAGGCTTGGCTCACAAGGCGATGCTAGAGGCTCAATTGAGCACGTGACTTGGTAGTATGGATACTCGACTCGGTCTTTTTGGGTCGCCGTCGCCGCCAGGTATTGGCCCGCGACTAGTGAGGAGTTGACGTGAAAAAGGGCCGCCATCGCCGTTTTGTAGAAGCTCGAGAACTCAAGCGCGCCACCGGTCCACGGGCTACCACCTGTGTCGAGTGCGGTGCCGCGCCCGATGACGTGCACGCCGAGTGGTGTCTCGCCGAAGAAGATCGCTACGAAGAGATCTTGGGATCGTTGCCGCGCACGACCTTTAGCGAGGAAGACCCCCTCGCCGCCGAGGGTTAGGACTTCCTTCGTACCACCGGGTGCGCGAGGCGCGTCGCCTTGGGTTGCGTAGCGCGCGTGTCTAAGTAGTCGCGCAGTCGACCGTAGACGCTCTCACCCACCATCGCGACGAGTTCGTCGTGCATCGAATCGACAACCCGCGTCTTGCCGACGAAGGCCGAGGCGGACTCGGTGCACCACCAGTGGAACTCCGCGCCGCCTGGTCCCCAGTCGCGCCGGTCCCACTGAGAGATGCGCGTGATCACGTGGCCGTCGTCTTGGACCTCGTCGTCGCGGCGAAGCGGCAACTGCCAACAGACTTCCGGCTTCAAGGGGATGTAACTCTCCTTGTTGTCGATGGCCATCACGTGTAGCGCACATCCAGGACCGCGGTGAAAGTCCGGGCGGTTCAAGAAGATGCAGGCGTCTTGGACGAGGCGAGTGACGATCTCGCCGTTTTTCTTCACGCGCGTCGTTCCGTTTTTCCCCTTGGCCTTGAACTGCCACTGGTCATCGGTGAGCCGCGTGGCGGCCTTTTCGACCCGCCGTTGATCCTTCGCGTCGGTGAAGTGCGCGCCGTAACTGCAACAGCCTTGGACGAGCTCGGGTGACGCACCGGTCAACACACCCTGGCACCCGTTGCCAAAGATGCAGGTCCAGTTGCTCTCTAAGAACGTCACGTCGAACATCCAAGTGCGCTCGCGCTTGGTGTCCTCGAAACTCAGCCATTCGTGGGCGTCGCGGGGGATGGGGGTCACGTAGGAAAACTTAGTTGGCGCGGCACCTCGAGGGAGCCACCTCTAGACTTCGGACATGACTTCGATAGACACGTTCGACGTACTCACCCTCACTGAAGAGGCTCGCAACGTCGTGATCGACGCGTTGAACAACGAGACGCCGAGCGAGACGCTCGCGTTGTGGGTCGAAGTGACCGGCACGCGCGGCGCGGGCTACTCCTACGACCTGTACTTCTCCGAACTCAACCTGGCCCCGGAGGACGCGGCGATTGGTCGAGACGGCGACGTCACCATCGTCGTGCCCGCGGCGAGCGTGGACCGCCTGCGCGGTAGTCGTCTGGAGTTCGCCAACGAAGGCGGCGGCGGCTTGGTGTTGGTGAACCCCAACAGCCCCACGCCCGAAGAGATTAATCCCGGTCTGCCACCGGAGATCCTCGAGCTCGGCGTCACTGGACCCCTCGGATCGGTTGCGCTGGTGGTGCTCGAAGAGCAGGTCAATCCCTCCATCGCCTCCCACGGCGGCCGCGCCGACTTGGTGGCGATGAACGAAGAGACCAAGACCGCCTACATCAAACTCTCTGGCGGATGTCAGGGCTGTTCAATGAGTCGACTCACCTTGTCCCAAGGTATCGAGACGATGCTGCGCGAGGCGATTCCCGAGTTGGCGAGCGTGCTCGACGTCACCGATCACGCCTCGGGTGAGAACCCCTTCTACTCCGCGGAGTAGGGGCGGCGCGGTGGCGCAGCGTAGAATTGAACGATGTTGCGCTTCCTCACGGCCGGTGAGAGTCACGGTCCCTCACTGAGCGTCATTATCGAAGGTCTCCCCGCGGGGCTGGGCGTGCGCGAGACGAACGTCGCGAACGAGTTGGCCCGGCGTCGCTTGGGGTACGGCCGAGGTCCACGAATGCGCTTCGAGCAAGACGAGTTGCGCCTCATCGGTGGCGTGCGTCACGGACGCACGCTGGGTTCGCCGGTGGCGATTGAGATCCTCAATTCGGAGTGGCCCAAGTGGCAAGAAGAGATGTCGGCCGAACCCGGGACACCGAGCAAGAAACTCACCGCGCCGCGACCCGGCCACGCGGATTTGGCGGGGATGCAAAAGTACGCCTTCGACGACGCCCGCGACGTGCTCGAGCGCGCCAGCGCCCGCGAAACGGCCGCTCGTGTGGTGGCCGGATTCTTCGCCAAGTCCCTGCTCTCGACCATCGGCGTCCAGATCGTCTCGCACGTGGTGCGCATCGGCACGGTCGAATCGACGGGCGGCCGGCCACTGCCCGAGGACCTCGCGCGCGTTGACGAGAGCGAGGTGCGCTGCTTTGACGAGTCGAGCGAAGCGGCCATGATCGCCGAAATCAAGGCCGCCGCGAAAGAGGGCGACTCCCTCGGGGGAATCGTCGAGGTGATCGCCTACGGCGTACCGGTCGGACTCGGGAGCTACGTGCACTGGGACCGCAAGCTCGACGGGCTCCTGGCCGGGGCACTGATGAGCATTCAAGCCGTCAAGGCCGTCGAGATCGGTGACGGCATGGCGCAGGCGAGCCAGCGCGGCAGCGTGGCGCATGACGCAATCGCCGTCGACACGACCTACGACATCGGCGGCGGGTACGTGCGCCGCAGCGATCACGCGGGCGGACTCGAGGGCGGGATGACCTCGGGGGCACCGCTGATCGCCAAGGTCGCGATGAAACCCTTGGCGACACTCAACCGACCGGTCCTCGAGACCGTCGACGTCGCGACGGGCGCCTCGACGGTCTCGTTCAAGGAGCGCACCGACGTCACGGCCGTTCCGGCCATGGGGGTTATCGCCGAAGCCATGATGGCGCTGGTACTGGCGAACGAGGCGCTGCGTAAGTTCGGCGGCGACTCGGTGGAGGAGTTCGTGCGAAATCACGACGGCTACGTCGCGAACCTGGGCTCCACGGCCTCGGCCGCCCACGAGGAGTAGTCCGTGGCCCGTCTGGTCCTCGTGGGACTGCCGGGCGCGGGCAAGACCACGCTCGCTCGGGCCCTCGCTGACGCCTGGTCCTGCCCCGTCATCGACACCGACGACGAACTGGCGCTGCTCGTCGGTATGCCCGCCGCGCAGTATCTTCGCGAGCGCGGTGAATCGGCCTTTCGCGAGGTGGAACGTGCGGCCCTCATCGTTGCGTTGGCCGAGGACGCGGTCGTCTCAACCGGTGCGGGCATCGTCAGCACCGCTGACGCGCGTACGTCACTCGAGCGCGAGAACACCTTGTGGCTCGACAGTGACGACGAGACCTTGCTCGCTCGTGTCGGCGAGGGTGATCGGCCGCTCCTCGGCGAGGATCATCGCGCGAGCCTGGCGGCCCTGCGCCGCCAACGCGAGTCGTGGTACAAGGCCGTGTCGCGAGCACGAGTCGACACCTCGGGGCCACTGGAGGACGTCGTGCAACGCGTCATCGAGCGCGCGACGAGCGTGATCCCGTGAAGGTGGGCGTCGATCTCGGCGAGCGACGCTACGACGTCGTCATCGAAGCCGGCGCTCGCCGTCGCTTGAAGACGTTGATCGAAGCGCACGCGCCGGGGGCGAAGTCGGTCGCGCTGGTGACCTCGGCGTCGCTCGCCGCACAACCGTGGTTCGACCTCGACAGTGGACTCGATCAGTTCGTCGCGCTCGTACCCGAGGGCGAATCCGCCAAGACCGTTGGGGCGTTGGGTGAGTTGGTGGAGACCCTCGCCGCGGCGCGACTCTCTCGTGACGACGTGGTGGTGGGTGTGGGCGGTGGCGCCGTCACCGACCTCGCGGGTTTCGCCGCCGCGAGTTACCTCCGAGGCGTCGGACTCATCAACGTTCCCACGACGCTCGTCGGTCAAGTCGACGCGGCAATTGGGGGCAAGACCGGCGTGAACCTCGCCGCGGGCAAGAACCTTCTCGGAGCCTTCTACCAACCCCTCGGGGTGCTCTGTGACGCCGAGGTGTTGGCGACCTTGAGTGATCGAGAGCGCCGCAGCGGCCTGGGCGAGGTGGCGAAGTGCTGGCTGCTCGAGGGACGTCGCGCCGAGGATCTCGCCACCGTAGCGTTGGAGTCGCTCATTGCAGTATCCGTAGAACTGAAGGCGCGACTCGTCGCGGGCGACGAACGTGAAGGGGGCGCGCGGGCGCTGCTCAACTACGGTCACACGCTCGCGCACGCCATGGAGAAGGTGGCGCTCGCGCGCGACCCCGACGAACTGCGCCACGGCGAAGCCGTCGCGGTCGGTCTCGCCTTTGCCGCTCGACTCGCACGCGACCTCGCGCGCGTCGGTGACGAGGTCGTTGACGAGCACGACGCGGTGCTTGACGCCTTGGGTCTCGCTCGACGTCTTTCGGATTCCTACGACATCGATGAGCTCATCGAGGCGATGCGTCACGACAAGAAGGCGCGTCACGACCTACGCTTCGTCCTAGCCGGACCGGGGGGCTTCTCGCTGGTCGGCGACGTCGACGAGACGGTCGTGCGCACCGCACTCGCGCGGTTCAAAGGAGGACAGTGAGCGAAGCGATCTTGTTGTTGAGTGGTCCGAACCTCGACCAGCTCGGGTCGCGCAGTCCCGAGATCTACGGCACGATGACGCTCGCCGCGCACGTGCAGCGATTTCGCGAACGGGCAGAAAAGGTCGGCTACAGCGTCGAGGACCGTCAGTCCAACTTCGAAGGTGACCTCATCGAGGCCGTGCGCGACGCGCGCGGCACCTACGCGGCGATCGTGGTCAACGCGGGCGCGCTCACGCACACCTCCTGGGCGCTCGCCGACGCGTTGGCGAACTTTGAGGGCGTCAAGATTGAAGTGCACCTCTCCAATCCCGCCGCCCGCGAGCCCTTTCGACACGTCTCCACGCTCGCGGGCGTGGTCGACGGGACGATCGCCGGTTTCGGCGCGGAGAGCTACGACGTGGCCCTCGAAGCGGTGTTGGCGGTGCGCGGGCGCGCTTAGGGGCGCCGCGGGCGTTGCCTAGACTGGGCTGCGCACGAATCGCGAAAGGCACCCGGGCCCATGGCCGCCATCTCCACCTCAGACCTACGTAACGGCATCACCCTCAAGATCGACGAGGGACTCTTCACGGTGATGGAGTTCCAACACGTCAAACCCGGTAAGGGCGGTGCCTTCGTTCGCACCAAGTTGCGCAACGCCCGCACCGGCGCCGTCATCGAGCGCACCTACCGTTCCGATGAGCGCCTCGAACAAGCCATCATCGACAAGCGCGACACGCAGTACCTCTACCGTGACGGCGACGACTACATCTTCATGGATCAGTCCAATTACGACCAGGTACCCGTCTCCTCGAAGAGCCTCGGCGAGGCGACAAACTTCTTAAAGGAGACGGGCAAAGCCATGTTGATCTCCTACGACGACGAGATCATCGGGGTCGAACTGCCCGCGTCGGTGGAACTCGTGATCGCCGACACGGAGCCCGGTGTCCAGGGCGACCGCGTCTCGGGGGCGCGTAAATCGGCCACGTTAGAGACCGGCTACGTGGTACAGGTGCCGCTGTTCGTTGGCCCGGGCGAGGCGATCAAGGTTGATACTCGCACCGGTGAGTACATGACCCGAGCGTAGGGTGAGCGAACTCGGTCGCCGCCGCCACCACGCTCGTGAGCGCGCCCTCGAACTGTTTTACGAATCAACCATCAAGGAACGTTCGGTCACGGTGATTCTCAATGAGCTCAACACGCGACCCGATGAGTACACGGTCGCCCTCTTACTCTCGACCGCGGCCCACCAAGACGACGCCAACGAGCTCATCAGCGAGTTCGCGATCGATTGGCCCCTGGAGCGCATCGCCATCGTCGATCGACTCATTATGACCTTGGCCGTGGGCGAGTTGATGCTGGATGACGCACCACCGCTCGCCGTCATCTTCGACGAGGCCGTCGAACTCGCCAAGACGTTCTCGACTGACGGTGCTCCGTCCTTCGTCAACGGCGTGCTCTCGGCCATGGCGCCGAGGGTCCTCGAGCGAAAGGGGGACAGTCCCGATGCCGGGAATGGGTCATAGCCACGTTTCGAACGTCAATCCGATCGTCGTGGCCCTCTTTCGCCACAGCGTCTACGTCTCGAGTGCGTACTGGATTATTGGGATCGCCACGCTCATCTTGTTTGGCGTCATCTTGCTCGGGAGGATTAATAACTTCAATCTCTCGCGCGCCGGACTGAGTGAGCCGCGCGCTCGCACGTATCTGCGCATTGCCTTCGGCGCGATCTGGCTCTTTGACGGGCTCCTGCAGTTCCAGCCCCAGATGCCCCTCGGTCTCGCGAACAACGTCGTGGAGCCCACCATTGCCGGCGCGCCGTCGTGGTTGCACCCCATCATGTACTCGGCGATTCATCTCTGGAACGCCCACCCCGTCGCGCTGGCGACCGGCACGGCGTGGATCCAAGTGGGCATCGGGCTGGCGCTGATTGCTTCTAACGCGGGGCTCGGACGACTCGTGGCCGTCGTGGCGGCGGGATGGGCCGCGTTGATCTGGCTCATCGGTAACGGTGCCGGCGGCGCGTTCGCCTCCGGAAACTCAATTCTCTTCGGTTGGCCCGGCGCGACTCTCTTCTACTTCATTGCGGCCGTGTGGATAGCGCTGCCGCCGGGGATCTTTGCTCGGTGGTTCTCGTCGGTGACGCTACGCATTATTGCGGCGCTGCTCGCCATCGCCGTGGTGCTGCAGTGCCTGCCCAACAACGAGTTCTGGCACGGTGGCAACTCGAACGCGTTGGCGGCCATGACGCGGACAATGACCCAGACCGCCCAGCCGCACGGTCTGGCGTGGTTCGTGCGACACGTCGGTGATCTCGCGGGGACGCTCGGTGGGGGATTCAACGTGATCGTGATCCTCTGGCTCGCGACGTGCGCCGCGGGTCTTTACTACGCCAGTGCCCACGAGGCCAATTGGCCGGTCGTCACGCTCGCCGTCGGGTGCGTCGTGTTTTGGATCGTCGGGGAAGACCTCGCCATCTTCGGCGGCGTGGGAACCGATATCAATTCGCTCATCCCGCTCGCGGTGGTGGCGTGGTGCGCGAGGCCCGCTCTACGGACCGCGCCGCCGGTCGTGCGACGCCTCCCCGAAGAGCTCCGCTCCAGCACGGGCGCCGTCGTGGCGACGTTCGCGACGTCGATGGTGTTGTTCTCGATCATCTCGATGGGCGTGGCCAGTGTTTCGGCCGCCGAACCGGCGCTCTTTCTCGCCCAGAACGGTTCGGTGACGGGGGTCGATGCGAGAGCGACCACCTTCACGTTGACCGACCAGCACGACCACCCCTACACCCTCGATGAGCACGGCGGTCGCTACACACTCCTCACCTTCCTCGATCCCGTGTGCTGGACGGACTGCCCTCTCCTGGCCGCCCAACTAAAGGACGTTCGCTCGTCGCTCGGGCCGAGCGCCAAGATTGACGTCGTGGCCGTGGCCGCGAATCCCCTTCACCAGACGCTGGCCAACATCCATCACTTCATCGCGATTCACGACATGGGCAGCGTGGCGAACTTCTACTTCCTCACGGGAAAGCCAGCCGTCACGGCGGCCGTGTGGCGCGAATACGGCATCAGCGTGAGCAACGAACCCGGCGTCGCCATGAGCATTCACTCCGACTTTATGTTCATCATCAACCCCGCCGGGCGGATTCGCTGGATTATTCCCGATGACCCGCTCTCTGGGGTCGCGGGACAAGAATCGACCGAGAGCGAACTACTCTCCCTGCTCGCCAAGTCGGGCCTCCACTAGCGCTCGCTCGCAAAGAACCGCCGGCGACCTAGAACTGGCGGGACTTTGTGACGGCTGAGGCCTCCGTGGGGTGCTCTTCGTGGGCCCGTCGCAAGTACTCGTTGTACTCCTCGAGGGCCGCTTGGGTCTCGACGTCAGATTTGTTGGAGCGTGGCGAGGCGAGTGCACTGCTTCGAGCGGCGTCGGTCTTGGTTTCTTCGGCGATGAAGCGGCGCCACATATAGAAGGCGTAGCCCCCAAAGAGGGGCCACTCGAACACGTAGGCCCAAGACAGGGAGTTGCCCGAGAGGGCCCGGTAGAGCTCGAAGGTGAAGCCCGACAGGCACAGAAACTCGGCGAGGACGAGCCCTAGGTGTATCCGGAGAACTCTCTTATGTAATTCATCCACAAGTCTTCACTTTAGTTAGGAATCTGTATATCCTTAAGTCGGAGTTCAGTGGGGGACCCCGAGTCGCGAGGAGTTACGTATGTCGAAGGGCGGGAGACTTGCGGTCGTGCTTGTAGCCTTCCTGGCCGTGGCGGGACTGGTTGTCTATGGCGTTGCGCAGCTCCTGGTGCCGGGTGTACCGGGTGGTGTTGTGAACTTCACCGACACTCAAGCCGCCGGACAGCCAGTGCACTTAACGGTGCAAACGGTCGGGTCGATCGGCTTTGGCGCTCACCCCACGTGGGTGTCGTATCTCGTAAAAAACCCCCACACCGGAAAGTGGGACCACGACACGTCCTGGGAGCTTCCCGCGAACACCGTGATCGACATGACGGTGGACCAGTACGACAGTGGCAGCCCGCTGCGCAACCAAGAGTGGGGTCAGGTCCAAGGGACCATCGGTGATCACGCGATGCTGAACGGTAAAAGTTTTCAAGTCTACGACTCCTACACCGGAAACGGCGTGGGCCACACGTTCGCGGTCCCGGCGCTCAATCTGAGCGTGCCCATGGTCGGCGTCGCGGGCAATCCCTGCGCGGTCGCGCCGTGCCACTTCAATTCGCCCCACAACGTCGAGAAGTTCAGTTTCAAGACACCCGGTCCCGGTAGTTACAACTGGCAGTGCTTCGTACCCTGTGCACTCGGGTATCTATTCGGAAATGGGGGCGCAATGTCGACCCAGAACTACATGGGTGGCGAGCTAGAAGTGGTGGCGAGCTGATGTCGAACGAGAATTCGCAGGGCGAAGAGATCAATCACTTTCGTCGAATTGTTTACATCTGGATCGCGCTCTCTGTGGTCTGCGATCTCTTGTTCTGGTTCCTGGTGGGACCGCACGTGCCGCCGGGAAGGATGACCTCGAGCGCGCAGGGCGACCAGCTCGACTTCAACATCCTCTTCGTTATCGGGCTTCCCGTACTGATTGGCGTGTCGGAGTGGCTCGTCTACGCGGCCTTTAACTGGAACGCGAAGAAGAAGGACACGCCTGAGTCGGTCGGCGGACCCAGAGCTTGGGGCAACAAGCGGGTCGAGGTTTCTTGGATCATTGTCACTTCGGTCGTCGTCGTGTGCCTAGCGGGATTTGGCATCATCGAGCTCGTGGCCCTTCAAGGGGCGGGCGGTGGCGAAGGGCCGAACCCGATCTGGTACCCCCATGGTGCAATCCAGGCCGAGACCGCGGCACTCGCGGGGACCGGCACGTGGTCTCCGAATAGTAACGACGTCCTTCCCGTGCAGGTGATTGCCCAACAGTGGAAGTTCACTTACCGCTATCCGACGTTTGGGGGCTTCGAATCATCCGAGCTCATCTTGCCCGACGACACGGCCATTGCCTTTAACGTGACGTCCCTCGACGTGATCCACAGTTTTTGGGCGTATCAACTCGAGGTAAAGGCGGACGCGAATCCACTGGAGAATAACGTCGCCTTCACGCGGACTCAACAGCTGGGTAACTTCGTGGTCCGCTGTAGTGAGCTTTGTGGGCTCTGGCACGGCGCGATGTTCAACTACGGAACCGTCGTTTCCCAGGCAGCGTTCGAGAAGTGGGCGACGACGACTGAGGCGGCCAACGCCGCGAACACGAAGAATCTTGCGCCCTTCGCGTGGACCTACGTACCCGACGCCAACGGTGCGGCGGGCGGTTACTACCCCGACGGGAACGTCACGCCGTACAGCCCTACCGAAATCTACGGCTCGAAGCAGCCGTCGTGAAGTATTTGACTCGCAGTCGTGAACGAACGTCAGTGTTAGTGGAAACGGAGTGTGCGCGATGACCATCAGCGCCGAACGACCCACGGAAGTAGACGACAAAGGAGTCGACCCGCCCGAATTCATCGCCCAGCCCAAATTGCGCCGGCACGGTCTCTTGGGTCAGCATCTCGGAACCGCCATCGTGTGCGGGTTTCTTGGTTACATCCTCGGACACTGGCTCGGTAACTACGTCGCCAGTGGTTACCCCTACATCGCCAACAGCGGTCAGAACTCCATCGCGGTCCTCCTGGCGTTGATGTTCATGGTGCTGGGTTGGCTCATTGGAATCGGCGCGCTCAACTATCCGTTCGCCAAGATGCTGGGACGCGAAGCGAAGGGGGAGGTCGAGTACCAAGGCTGGACGCGCTACTTCCGCTATAACCTCGACCACAAGGTCGTGGGCATCCAGTACGTCGTGGGCGTACTCGTGTTCTTCTTTACGGGCGGCCTTCTGGCGATGGCCATTCGCACCGAGCTGCTGAACCCCACTGTGCACGTCTTCAGCGCCGACACCTACATCAAGATCGTGAGTGAGCACGGCACCATCATGATGATGATGGCGTCGTCGGTGGTCGTTGGTCCGCTCGGAAACTACTTCGTCCCCTTGATGATTGGTGCTCGACGGATGGCCTATCCGCGTATTGAGGCCTTCAGCTTCTGGATCTTCTCGGCGGGGTACTTGGTCATCTTCTCCGCCCTTTTCTTTGGCGGATTCCCGACCGGTTGGACGGGTTACGCGCCGTTGCAGACCCAGGCGGGGCCCGGGATGATTTCCTATCTCTTTGGTTTCGCCATCATCTCAATCGGCATGATGGCGGCGGGGTTCAACCTTGCCGTGACGATCATCAACTACCGCGCTCCCGGGATGACGTGGAGCCGGGTGCCCATCTTCGTGTGGTCAATCATCGCGACCGCGGCGCTGTTGACGCTCGCCTCGCCGGTACTCTTGGCGGCCGGCCTCTTCGGGATCCTCGACAAGACCGTCCAGACTGCGTTCTACGTGACCGAGCACGGTGGCAGTTCTTATCTCTGGGAGAACCTGTTCTGGTTCTTCGGTCACCCTGAGGTGTACATCATGGCGCTGCCGGGCTTTGGCATCGTGGGTGAGATTCTCCCGGTGTTCGCGAGAAAACCGCTCTTCGCGTATCGCATCGCCGCGGCGGGCATGATCGGTGTCGCGCTGTTGTCGTTCTTCGTGTGGCAGCACCACCTCTTCCAGAGTGGCATCAACCCCGACATGCGTCCGCTCTTCATGCTCACGACGGAGCTGATCTCCATCCCGACCGGTTTCATCTTCTTGGTGGGGATGGGCACGCTCTACAAAGCGAAGATTCGATATGAAGTGCCGATGCTCTTTTGCATGGCGGTGTACTTCAATTTCTTGATTGGTGGAATGTCGGGCGTGTTTCTTTCGGACGTACCCGTGAACGTGACGGTGCACGGCGGGTTCTTTGTCCTGTCGCACTTCCACTACACAATCATGGGTGGGTTGATCTTCGCCTTCTTCGCGGGCCTCTACTTCTGGCTCCCGAAAATGACCGGTAAGAAGATGAATAAGAAGCTCGGCCTATGGCACTTCTGGACGATGTTCGTGTTCTTCAACCTCACGTTCTTCCCGATGTTCGTCATCGGTCTGTTGGGTCAGCCGCGACGCGTGTTCACCTACGCCAAGAACCTGCAGACGCTCAACGATTTCTCCTCGATCAGCGCGTTCTTGCTGGGCGCATCCTTCCTCATCTTTGTGGCCAACATCATGTGGTCACAGTTCATCAGTCCCGAGAAGTCACCACCCAACCCGTGGGACTCGCTGGGGCTGGAGTGGCAGACCGCGACGCCGATTCCGATCTACAACTTCGAACGCATCCCGGTGATCATGACCGACCCGTATCACTACAGCGAACCGGGAGCACCCGCTCTCGCCGACTTTGGTGAGAAGGTAATGGCGCCAAACACCAGTCCTCCGTCGTCCAGCACCAGTACAGACCAGTAGCGGTTGGGGAGAATCGACATGACGGACATAATCAAAGACGCGCATGGGATGAGTGACACGCCCGAGGAGCGCGAGTTCGAACTTCGAGCGCACATCGGCTCGATCTGGAGCGGGGGCCGACTCTTCATCGGCATGTACACGTTCCTCATCGCCTCACTCGCCTTTAGTTACTTCTACCTGCGATCGAGCAACAACGGTCTACTCTGGCGACCTGACCACGTCACGGCGCCGACGGCCTACGGGTGGGCCATCTGGTCGCTCACGATGCTCGCAGCGGGCATGGCGATCTTCGGGCGACGCCGCTTTCGAAAGGGCAACTCCGCCGACTGGATGGTCGCAGGATGGGTGGGTCTCGCCGCAGCGCTCCTGGCGCTCTTTCTTCAGATCTGGGAGTGGCAGAAGATTCCCTTCTACCCCGGTTCGAGTGGGTACGCGTCGACCTTCATCGGTTACACCATCATCAACCTCCTCACAATCGCCATTGTGGCGTACTGGCTGGAGACGACGCTCGCTCGAGCGTTGCGGCTGCGTAAGGAACTCGGCGGGGCGAACGCCGAATATTCGATGCACCCGTCGGCGCAGTCGTTTCGCGCCAATGTCGCGTCGATGACCTACTTCTTGGGGTTCGTGGCGATTGCCAGCACGCTCATGTTCGCCATGTTCTACCTGCTGTGACGATAAGTCGGCGGAGGAAACGTATGGTTAATAGTGTGGATGCGCTCTACCCGGAAGTGAGGCGGTAGTCATGTTCGGAGTCGATAGTTACATTGGCCCTCAAGTTGAGACGATTCTCATCCTTCTGGGCACTCTGTTCGGCGTAATTATCTGGGGAATTTTCCAGCGCCACGGACCTGAGTGAACTCACCAGAGTCACCCCTCACCTCCTCAGGTCGCGCTCGGCGACGCAATATCCAAGTTGTTGGGGGCGCAGCGCTGTGGGTTGTCGCCCTCGTCCCACCGGTCCTCAGTTGGACGACGCAGTACGAATTCGCCCAGGCGGTTCAATTTTGCCTGTTCGCGGTCGTCGTCCCGTACCTTTTTGTGGCCGGGGGGCTGTGGCGATGGCTGGGCTTGACGTCGAACGAGCCCCTTGAATTCAACGATGACGGCTCACTCGTTGCGCCACGACACTTACGCGCGGCTGATCGTTGGGCCCGGTCGAAATTAGGCAAGGACGGTCACGGACGAGCGGTCAGTTTGCTCATCCTCTTTGTGGCGCAGTGCATTTTGTGGCGGAGTGCGCCCGTCGTCGACGCGCTGATCCGCCACCCCTGGCTGTCGAGCGTTGAATCCCTCGCCCTGATTGGCGGGGGAGTCTTCTTGTGGCTCGAGCTCGTTGACTCGGCTCCCTTTCGTGCGGGCGCGCCACGCCCGTATCGAATCGGCGTGGCCGCAGTCGCGATGTGGACGGTGTGGGTCATTGCGTACCTGATGGCGATGGCCCAGAACACGTGGTACCGCGGCTTCGTGCGCGTCGACCACCAACTCTTGTCGCGGGTGGCCGACCAACAAGTGACCACCGGTCTCATGTGGTTCATCGCCGCGGCGGCGTTCCTTCCGGTGGTGTTCGTGAACCTCTATCGGTGGCTCCAGTCCGAAGAGGACCCCGACGAGGAGTTGTATCACTTAGTCCGCAAGGATCGTACGAGGGGCTTCTTCGGGACCAACTAATGCGGTCTGCGTGGTCGGCGCGACTGGTTTGCGGCGACGTCAGAAGCTGGTGACGTCAACGTCGCCGGGTGTCGAGAAGCGAAGAACCAGCAGGCCCAGCAACAAAGAGACGACCACGCCCACGCCCACGCCGAGCGAGATCAACGTGTCTCGGAACTGCTCCTGGGAGAGAGTGCCGCTCAAGGTCAGGTGCGCCGACGCGCTAAGGATGTCCCTGACTCCTGCGAGAATGCCAATGATCAGGAACGGTCGAACCGGAAAAACCGAAGCACGGAGATGCCCGAAGACGGTGTGCGCAATGTCTAAGAGAATGATGACCACCAGGATTCCGTCAATCGCCGCGACCACCGTTTGGGGAAATGATCCCCAGTGGCTGAGGAACGTAATCAACGTCCGGACCAGGACGATTGATGCGACGGTCAACAGGCTCGCGACGATGGCGTACTCAATGGCGACTATCAGCCACTTGATGACGGCGTTCGTGTCAAGACTCGGGTGGGCCCGGCCTTCCTCGGGAGAAACCATATACCGCGCACGTTAGCGGGTTCGACTCGCACGAAGGAAAGCGCGCGATTGACGGCGTCCCGTCTTCGATACGTTACGAGCCGGCGCCGTTCACGCCCTGATGGTCACGGAGACTCGTGATGAACCGCGCCGGGCCTACACGCCACTGAGGTGAGGTAGGGACGGCAACTTGATCGGTACCAGCTTTATCCCGAGAATTGATTCCGCGGCGTGTTCGTCGCCGAACGCCTTTCGCCGGTCGTTGGCCAAGTCGACCTCCTGGGCGGCGAGGTTGTGAAGTTTCTCGGCGTCGCTCGGGTGCGTGAAGAGGTACTGAATGTCTTCGACCGCCGCGAGCGCATTGTCCGTGATCCACTTCTCCACCACACTCAACATCCGGTCGATCTTCTTGCCGGCTTTCGTATCGTCGACCTGCAGATTGTTCGTCAGGTCGTACACGGGTTCGCTCGCGAAGGAACAGGCCGTCTGGTCTCCAACTAAGAGGGTTGGAACCTGCGCCAGGTCCGAGGGGGTGAGGCGCTTCGCGACGTTCGAGTTGTAAAGGTGAAATGACTCCGTCGCGGCGAATGAACATTCGGCGAGGTCAGTGTTCATCTCTTTGATCGAGGAGTTCTGCGACGCCGCGTCCTCCGCGCGGGTAGTGGACCGGGGGAGGTCGATGACGATTGAGATCGCGAGAATGACCAGCAGCGCCATCAACGTGAGTACCCACGGACGTCGGTACCACACCGCCTTAGCGAGGCCCAGGGACCCCGTGGGCATCGACGCGGGGTCGAAGGGGATCTCCTCGAAACCCGACAGGTCGTCACTCACGGGACGAGGCTGTCTGCAGTTTCGGCGATCCCGCGCGCGAACAGGTGGAGACTCGGCGCCGCCAAGGAGTAGAGGCCCTTGCTGTTCTCGGCGCCGAAGGGGGCGGCGTAAGACGTGAGTTCACCATTGGGCGACACGAAGTAGAGCACGTTGTTATGCGACACCTCCGTGGCTTTGGCGCCCACGAGGATGCGGATGCCGTAGGCCGACCATACCGGGTTGAGGGTGGCGACGGTTCCGGACAAGAGGGTAACCGCAGGTTCGCCAACGAGTCCGGTCTCCGTCAGCGCGTCACTGCGCGGCGAGATCTTGAGGTGATTGGGGTCGGTGTTCACGATGGCGAACTCGACTTTGGCGCGGTCCACGCCCAGTTCCTGGCTGGCGTCACGAATCTCCTGGCCGAGCACCGGGCAGATGTCGTTGCAGATCGAGTTAAAGAACGCGAGCACCACAACCTTGCCGCGCTGGGCCCGGAGACTCCAGCGTTTGCCCGAAGGCGTCGTGAGCGTGAACGTCGGTGCCACCTCGGTGCCGATGTCTTTAAGGCCCATAAAGACTTGCAGGGAGATCAACGTCGGGCTCTTCGGGTTCGTCGTGGGCGTGCCCTTGACCGGAGGCGAAGTGGGGATAGTCACCGTCGGCGACGATCCGAAGGTTTGAAAGAAGTGCTGGCCGACTTCCCCGCCCAGGCCCAGTACCAACACCGTGATAATGGTCCCAACAATGAACTTGGGCGGCACGGGAACGCGTCCACGGCGAAACGCAGCCCGTCGTTCCTTCGAGGCGTTGGCGGCGGCGAAGGCCGACGCGCGCTGTTCTTCGCTCAGTTCTGCGAGCTCCCGAGAGGTCACTGGTTGTCCGCTCAGGTTCTCGTCGCTCATCGTTCCAGGGAGAATTTACTACACGCCTCCCAGGTCCCCCCCGACGAGTCCCCACCTGATCCTTCGAGTGCGCGTCTCACGCCACGAGGCGAGCGCTCAAGTCTCGACCGGTCGGGCGAGTAAATTGCGGGCGTGGGCGACGTCGACGAAGTGAACGACGAGGGGCACACTCCCGAAAACGAAGGTCGTCTCACGAGTGCCTCGGCGATGAGGACGCACGCGACGCTCGTCGGCGGTCTGCTGCTCTGTGGCGCGGCGTTCTGGTTTGAGCTTCGTCGGGCCGAGGGCGGCAACGAGTTGAGTTGGGCCTACGTCTTCGAGTGGCCCTTACTGGCTCTTTTCGCCCTCTACATGTGGTGGAAGATCCTCCATCCCGAGTTTCGCCTACGCCGACCCCCAACGAAGCCCGCCATCGCTCCCGAGTACGAAGGGATGTTGGCCGCCTGGCAAGACGAGGTGCGGCGCCTCGAAGCGACGCAACACGACGACGACGGGGCGCCACCTCGTGCATCGAATGGCGAAGGTGCCGCGGAATCGACGTGAGGTTGAGCCGCTGGTTTCACTTTTTCGAACCCGACCTCCCGTGGTGACGCGGGAACCAGGTGCTCCTTCGAGCCAACGTCCACCCGTCGTTGCACGAGTGTTGGCCGGGACCGCACTCGCGGCGTTGGCGTCACTCTTTGGTGATGCGCTCGTCGTGCAGTGGACCAAGAGCCGGTATCCGTCGCTCTCCAACTACTCCCATTTCCGACTGGCCGACTACGGCACGCTGACGATCGTCGGTGTGCTCGGTGCGGGGTTCGCGTGGTGGTTGGTGACGCGAAGTGTGGGGACGCCTCGACGAGTCTTCTTTCGCGTCGCTCTCGTCGTGACGGTGGTGCTGTGGCTGCCTGATCTGTGGTTGTTGGTGCGGGGAGAGCCGGGTCGGGCCATCGCCGCGCTCGCGCTCATGCACGTGGTGGTGGCGGTGGTGACGTACAACGTGCTGGTCCACGTCGCGCCGCTTCGTCCGGCGAGCGCTGCGGACGTGTCCGTGAACGCGATTGACGTTGGCGCACCGCCGGTCTTGGTTTCGCGCGACGCGAGTGCCGCATCGAGACGGCGCTCAGTATGGGTGACGATGACGACACTGGTCGTGGCCGAGTTCGTGCTCGGCCTCGTCGGGATGTTGTACGTGCCCTTTAGTCGGCCCAACGGGTGGATCTCTCACCAGGGTGCAGGGCTGTATCTAGCGCACGCGGTCCTCGGCGGCGCGCTCGGCCTGGCGGCCGGGGCCATTGTGTTCGTCGTGCGGCGCGACCCGAGGGCGTCGCGCCTTGAGCGGATCGCGGCGATGGTCGGGGTGTGGGGCGTGGTGGTGGGGGCGATCGGCGGCGGGCTGTGTTACAGCCACTCATTGCGACTGCTCGGGATGGCTCTCATGTTCGTGGGGGTCTCGGTCGCATTCTTTGGCTACCTGATCCCTCTGCTGGGTGAAGATCACGGCGCAACGGCGATTCGCGACGCGCACTCCTAGGAGCGAACCATCGTTCAATCCGCGATGCGAGCTCGACGCTAGGGCGTCGCGTTTTTTGCGGCGATGGCCCGATACTCCTCGACGGTAATCGTGTTCCGACCTCTCAAAATGCGATCCATGGTTCCCGATCCGTCGTCGTTCTTCGAGACGAGGCGCAGGGCCATCACGAGTGCCGGCAGGCACCAAAAGTCACCGCAGACCCACAAGATGGCCGCTCCCAGTTGCTGGTCCGCCAACGGGCTCAGGGTCGTGGGCGTCATGGATCCCATGTTCGCCATGCCCAACATGGAGTTTCCGATGTCGTAAAAGGGACCCGACGCGAAGAAACTCAGCGCCATCGCGATCACGGTCATGACGACATTGGTGAGCAGCAGGGCGCCCACGCGCGCGAAGGGTGACATGGTCGGCTGCCACGGATGAGAGGGGATGAACTGCAACCAGAACAGTACGCCGGCGATGAAGAATGTCGAGAGCATGAGACAGATATGGAGCACGGGATCACCCATCACCGGGTTGAACACGCGAGGGATCATCCAGACGACCATGACGACGTTAAACAGCACAACGGCAACGATCGGTGAGAGTACGACCGCACCGATGCGACGCAGAGGATGGCGCGTGGGACGCACGAAGATGCGGCGCAGCAGTCGTCGCCGGGCACGAACGGGGACTGCGTGGAGCAGCGGGATGGCCGGTGCGCCGGCGACGTAGAGCGCCGGCGCGGCGAGCATGACGGTTACGTGCTGGATCATGTGTACCCAGAAGTACTCCATCGACCAGTACTGCAGCGGCGAGATGACGCTGAGGGTTGCGAGCGCGATGCCCGCGTAACTGAGCCACATCTTTCGCCGACGCGCTTGGGCGTGCGCCCGTGTCGATCGAGCGTTCAGCGCGCGCAGTCCGCGTTCGTGAAGGAGTGTGGCCACAATCGCCGCCACGGCGACCCACGGGTATCCCCAGTGCGCGCTGAGATAGGTCATTTACGCACGGCCCACACGCAGGGTGACGCCGCGCAGCGCGCTACTCGCGCGCATCCCCCAAGCCCCCGCGTCGTTCAACCTGGACCCCTTTTCAGCGCGGTCACCCGAACGCTCGCCGTGGGACTGCACTCTCGGCCAAAGTATAGAGAAGCGCGACCTGAGCATTCCTGCTCTCTCGAACGAACGTGGTGCTCGGTGCGCTCTCGAGTACGCGACCCCGCGGGTAAGGCCTAGCGGCCATCGAGGCCAGGACGCGTGCACGGCCCGTAGCGCGCGTTGACGCAGACCGTCGAGGCGTTCGTGATGACGCCGTTGAGGACGGCTCCTTGGACGTGGGCGCCTTGTACGTCGGCCCCGTCGAGATCGGCACCCGACAGATCGGTCCCTCGAAGGTTGTCCGAGGCGAGGTCGAGACCCGTGAGATCGCGCCCCGCGAGGTTGCACCCCGCGAGGTCGACGTTCGATTCGCTGACCTTGCAGTTGTCAGAGGCCACGTACGTGCTCGACGGGCTCTGGTTCGATCCGCACGCGCTTAAGGCCAGTGAACAGGCCAGGACGGCTAAGCCAATCCGCCACAGTTTCACCGTCCCAGTGTACCGGGCCGCTTTTTGAAGAATCTTGAGCGTGCACCAATTGATGAAGCGATCGAAGCGCCTGTCCTCGCGGCGCCCACGTGATTGCTAAAGTTATCCAGACGAGTCGTAAAGCGAATCCTGTGAGGTTCGTACGACGGGAGAGCAATGGAACACGAAAGTGAAGCACGGGCCCGCGAGCGCGGTGCGGCTTTTGTGGCGAAGAGCCAGTTGCTTTCGTCAGCCGACGTCAGTCGAGCATTGACGCGAATGGCCCACGAGATTGTCGAGCGTAACCACGACGTGTCGCGCGTGTCCTTGATCGGCCTGCAAACCGGCGGGGGCCCCTTTGCGGCACGATTGGCCGCGGCGCTCGGGGACATCACGGGCGACGCCGTGTCAGTGGGTCTGCTCGACGTGTCGTTCTATCGCGACGACCTCTCCCTCAACCCGGTACCTCGTTCATCGACGACGTTGATTGACCACGACCTCACGGACCGCACCGTGGTGCTCGTCGACGACGTTCTCTTCACCGGACGAACCATTCGCGCAGCGCTCAACGCGCTCACCGATTGGGGTCGACCTCGCGCGGTCCAACTCGCGGTGTTGGTGGACCGCGGACACCGCGAACTGCCAATTCGCCCAGACTACGTGGGCAAGAATCTTCCGACCGCCCTCGACGAAGCGATCCTCGCCACGCTGGAGGGCGTATGGATCGGCTCGAGGGAAACCTCGTGATCACCTCGCTGCGCGGACAGAGTCTCTTGTCCCTCGAGGACCTCACTCGCGAGGCGATCGTCGAGGTGCTCGACACCGCCGAGACCTTCGTCGAGGTCAACCAGCGCACGATCAAAAAGGTCCCGGCATTGAAAGGTCGCGTCGTCGCGTCGCTGTTTTTCGAAGAGTCGACGCGAACTCGATTGAGCTTCGAGACCGCGGCGAAGCGACTGAGCGCGGACGTGTTGTCACTCGCGATCGCCTCGAGCAGCGTGAAAAAGGGCGAGTCCCTGCGTGACACCATCGCCACCGTCGACGCCTTGGGCATCGACGCGGTGGTGATGCGCCACTCCTCGAGCGGTGCCGCGCTACAAGTGAGCCGTTACGTGCCCCACGTGCGCGTCATCAACGGGGGTGACGGTCAGCACCAACACCCGACCCAGGGTCTGCTCGACGCATTCACGATCCGCCAAGTCCTGGCCGAACGAGAAGGGACCCGCGGTCCCGAGACCGGCGCCGAACTCTTTGGCGGGCTCAAGGTACTCCTCGTCGGAGATATTCGCCACAGTCGTGTCGCGCGCAGTGACGTCAGCGCCTACGTCGCCCTCGGGGCCGAGGTGCGCGTCGCCGCGCCGGGGACCTTGTTACCCGACGATCTCGCGAGTTGGCCGGTGACGCCGGTTACGGACTTCGACGACGCGCTCGCCTGGGCGGACGTCGTAGGTCTCTTGCGGCTGCAACGAGAGCGCGGTTCGGGTTCCTTCGTGCCGACGCTGCGAGAGTTCACCAGGACCTACGGTTTGACGCTCGAACGCGCGAGGCGGCTCGCGCCCGCGACGATCATCATGCACCCCGGACCCATAAATCGGGGTGTCGAAATCGACTCACGAGCGGCCGACCTTCCCGCCAGCGTGATCGACCGACAAGTGACAAATGGCGTGCCCGTGCGCATGGCGGTGTTGTACTTGAGCATCGCCGGCACCAAGGGGGAGGACTCGTGACGACCATCTTGCTGCGCGGGGGTCTAGTGGTGGGAGCGACGTCGAGTACGCGTGGTGACGTCCTGATTGAAGACGGACAGCTCAGCGAGATCGGTGACGCCCTCGCCCCGCCGAAGGGCGCCACGGTCATTGACGCGGAGGGGTGCTGGGTAGGGCCAGGGTTCGTTGATCTGCACGCGCACTTACGTGAACCAGGCCGCGAAGAGGCCGAGACCATTGAGTCGGGCGCGCGCGCGGCCGCGGTGGGCGGTTACAGCGCCGTCGTGGCGATGCCCAATACCGAACCGGCGCTCGATAATCCCGCGCTGGTCGCGTACGTGCTCGCGCGCGGTGCGGCGACGCCGATCGACGTCGCGGTCGCCGGGGCGATCACCCAAGGACGACTCGGCACCCACCTGGCACCAATGGCCGAGATGGCCGCACTCGGTGTGCGTCTCTTCACCGACGACGGTATCGGGGTGCAGGACCCGGCGGTGATGCGCCGGGCGCTCAGCTACGCCAAGCCCCTGGGCGTGCGACTCGCTCAGCACTGCGAGGACGAACAGCTCGCCGCGGGCGGCACCATGAACGAAGGCGCCTGGAGCAGTCGCTTGGGCTTAGTCGGTCGACCGGCGCTGGCCGAGGAGTTGATGGTGCTGCGCGACATCGAACTCGTGCGTCTGACGGGTTGCGCACTGCACTTTTTGCACCTCTCGACGGCCCGTTCCGTCGCGCTGGTCCTGGCCGCGAAGCGGGAGGGACTCCCCGTCACTTGCGAGGTCGCGCCGCACCACCTCACGTTGGACGAGAGCGTGCTCGCGACCTTCGATCCCCTCTTCAAGGTGCACCCGCCCCTTCGGTCGCGCGAAGACGTCGACGCGCTGTGTGCGTCACTCGTCGAGGGAGAGATCGACGCGGTAGCGACCGACCACGCGCCGCACGCCCCCGAGTTGAAGGACCTCCCCTTTGACGAGGCCCCCCCGGGGATGTTGGGCCTCGAACACGCCGCGTCGCTGACCTTGGCGGCGCTGGGTGCCGAGACGGCCAGCGAACAACGCTTCTTCGAGGTACTCTCTCGAGGGCCGGCGCGCATCGCACAGCTACGAGCGAGCGACGCCCGCTCGGGCCACGGCGCGCACGGTGGTTCGATGAGCCCGGGCGAGGACGCCAACGTCGTGGTCTTCGATCCCCGTGAACGATGGCGCGCGTCGCGTGACACGCTCCAGAGTCGTGCGACGAACACGCCCTACGACGGTCGTGAACTACGCGGTCGAGTCCGAGCGCTCGTGGCCAAGGGCGAACTCGTCGTCAGTGAAGGAGCCCTCACGTGAGACGGCCCCGCGCGACCTTGGTGTTACAAGACGGCACGACCTTCGAGGGCTACGCCGCCGGGCACCTGCCCGAGTCGGGGGTGAGCACGGGCGAGTTCGTCTTTAACACTGCGCTGTCGGGGTACCAAGAGGTGATCACCGATCCCAGTTACGCCGGGCAGATCATCGCCTTCACCTATCCTCACATCGGCAACTACGGGGTGACCGTCGCCGACGACGAGGCCGCGCGACCGTGGTGTCGGGGCGTGGTGGTGCGCGAGATGAGCGACCGTCCTTCGAACTGGCGCTCGACGGGCTCGTTGGAGGCGTTGCTTCGCGAGTTCGAGGTCCCCGCGATCGTGGGGGTGGACACCCGTCGTCTGACGCGACATCTTCGAGCCCACGGCGCATTACCCGGCGCCTTCGGCCACGGCGACCCCGCCGACGTCGCCACCGCGGCGCGCGCCGCGTTGGGCACCGACGGGTCCGATTTCGTCACGCTCGTCTCGACCGCGGAGCCCTACGTCCTCGGTGCGGGTGACCTGCACATCGTGGCCTTCGACTACGGCATCAAATCGACCATGGTGCGCGAACTCGCGCGTCGCTTTCGCGTCACCGTCGTGCCCTCGTCGACCAGCGCGGATGAAGTCAGCGAACTCGCGCCCGACGGCGTGTTCCTCTCTAACGGCCCCGGCGACCCGGCGGCGCTGGGGGAGGAGGTGCGAGTGATTCGAGCACTCGTCGGCGCGATACCGATCTTTGGCATCTGCCTCGGTCACCAACTCTTGGCCACGGCCCTCGGAGGGACGACCTACAAGTTGCCCTTCGGTCACCACGGGAGCAACCACCCGGTGCAGGACCTCGCGACTGGGCGTATCGAGATCACCGCACAGAACCACAACTACGCCGTCGTCCCCGAGTCGCTGAGCCGCGCCGCCGTCAGCCACGTGAACCTGAATGACGGCGTGATTGAAGGCATCGCGGCGGCGCAGGAACGATGTTTTTCGGTGCAGTACCACCCCGAGGCGGGTCCCGGGCCGCACGACGCGCGTTACCTCTTCGAGCGTTTCGAGTCGTTGCTTCGCACCAACACGCTGGAGTCGATCTAATGCCCCGTCGCGACGATCTCCACTCAATCATGGTGATCGGTTCCGGACCGATCGTGATCGGCCAGGCCTGTGAGTTCGACTACTCGGGCACCCAGGCCTGTCAGGTACTGCGCGCCGAGGGTTACCGCGTCGTGCTCGTGAACTCGAACCCCGCGACGATCATGACCGACCCCGTCACCGCCGACGCCACCTACGTCGAGCCGTTGGACGCGGACGTGGTGCTCGACATCATCGAACGTGAACGGCCCGATGCGCTCTTGCCCACCCTCGGCGGTCAGACGGCGCTCAATCTGACGATGGAACTCGTCCGCCGTGGCGACCTCGAGCGCCTGGGCGTCGAGGTGATCGGCGCTCGACCCGAGGCGATTGAGACGGCGGAGGACCGTGAGCGATTCAAAGAGGCCATGTCCGAGATCGGACTGGCGGTACCCGAATCGGGGTTTGCGCACTCGATCGACGAGGCCCTCGTCATCGCCCAACGCATCGGCTTTCCGATCATCATCCGCCCGAGCTATATCCTGGGCGGCGCCGGCACGGGCATCGCCCACGGCGACGACCAACTGCTTCGCCTCGCCGCCGAGGGTATCGACGCCTCGCCCATCGGTGAGATCCTCGTTGAGAAGTCCATCGCCGGCTGGAAGGAGTTCGAACTCGAGGTCATGCGCGACCAGGCCGATAACTGCGTCGTGATCTGCAGCATCGAGAACGTCGATCCGATGGGCGTGCACACCGGCGACTCGATCACGGTGGCTCCCCAGCAGACCTTGAGTGACGTTGAGTACCAAGCGATGCGCGACGACGCCTTTCGAGTGCTCCGCCGCGTCGGCGTCGAGACCGGGGGATCGAACGTCCAATTTGCCGTCAACCCTGAGACGGGTGAACGCCTCGTGATCGAGATGAACCCGCGGGTCTCGCGCTCGAGCGCACTGGCGTCTAAGGCGACGGGCTTTCCCATCGCCAAGATCGCCGCGCGCCTCGCGGTCGGCTACACCCTGAACGAGATCGAGAACGACATCACCCGGGTGACGCCCGCCAGTTTCGAGCCGGTCATCGACTACGTAGTGACCAAGATTCCGCGTTGGGCCTTTGAGAAGTTGCCGGGTTCCTCGCCCCAACTCGGCACGCGCATGCAGTCGGTCGGCGAGGTGATGGCCATTGGACGGAACTTCGCCGAGTCGCTACAAAAGGCGGTGCGCTCGCTCGAGCAGGGCCGCGTCGGCTTCGCCCTGGGGGAGGACAGTGAGTTCAAGGAAATGGCGCAGGAGGAGCTGTGGGAACGCTGCGTCGTGGCGACGCCCGAGCGTCTCTTCGCGTTGCATCAGGTGCTGCGCCGGGGTGCATCGGTCGATGAGGTCGCAACCCGCACGCGCCTCGACCCCTGGTTCGTTGACCAACTCGCGCACCTCGTCGAACTCGAAGCCGAGCTCTTGGGCGAGATCGACCTCGAGCAACTCGACGCTCAAGAGTGGCGCCGCTATAAACAATCGGGCTTCTCCGACGTCCAGATCGCGCAGTTCACCACGACCACCGCGGAACGCGTGGCGAGTTTGCGGCGAGGTCGCGGCGTCGTGACCACCTTTAAGACCGTCGACACGTGCGCCGCGGAGTTCGAAGCCACCACGCCCTATCACTACAGCACTTACGAAGACGAGAGCGAGGTCGCCGTCTCCTCGCGCGATCGCGTCATCATCCTCGGCTCGGGACCGAACCGCATTGGCCAGGGCATCGAGTTCGACTACTGCTGCGTGCACGCGTCGATGGCGTTGCGCGCGATGGGTTATGAGACCGTGATGGTCAACTGCAACCCCGAAACCGTCTCGACGGACTATTCGACCTCGGACCGGCTCTATTTCGAGCCACTGACCCCCGAGGACGTCGCCGAAGTCATCGCGGCCGAGCGCGCGGCCTGCGTCGACGGCGCTCGCGTCGTCGGGGTGATCGTCAGTCTCGGCGGACAGACCCCCCTCAAGCTCTCGCACTCGCTCGATCCGGCCCTCGTCCTGGGCACGCCGGTCGCGGCGATCGACGCCGCCGAGGACCGCGAACAGTGGTCGGCGATCTGCACCTCGCTCGGGTTGCGCCAACCGCCCGGTGACGTGGCGCTCACCTTGGAGGAAGCCCGCGCCGTCGCCAAGCGCGTGGGCTACCCGGTGTTGATCCGCCCGAGCTACGTGCTCGGTGGACGCGCCATGGAGATCGTCTACGACGACGCGGCGCTCCAACGCGTCATGACCGACCTCACGAGCGCGCACGGATCGCTCGCGCGCGAAGGTGGCGTGTCCCAGAGCCGGCCTATTTTGCTCGACAGCTTCTTAGAAGACGCCGTTGAAGTTGACGTCGACGCCGTTCGCGACGCGGGTGGGGACATGTTCATCGCGGGCGTCATGGAGCACGTTGAAGAGGCGGGTGTGCACTCGGGCGACTCGGCGTGCGCCCTGCCGCCCCAGACCCTGAGTGCGGGTGTCGTGGTGACGTTGCAGGACTACACGAGGAAGATTGCCGACGCGCTGGGGGTCGTTGGACTCATCAACGTCCAATACGCCGTCAAGAACGAAGAGGTCTACGTCCTGGAGGCGAACCCGCGCGCGAGTCGCACGGTCCCCTTCGTCGCCAAAGCGACCGGCGTGCCCGTCGCGCAGGTCGCGGTGGAGGTGATGATGGGCACGACGCTCGCCGCGTTGCGCGAGCGCGGCGTGGTGCCCGACTCGACGCCGGTACCCGCCTACGTCAGCGTGAAAGAAGCGGTGCTGCCCTTTAGTCGGTTCCCCGGCGTCGACACCGTCCTCGGGCCCGAGATGCGATCGACCGGGGAGGTGATGGGGATCGGGGAAAGCTTCGGCATCGCCTTCGCCAAGTCCCAACTCGCCGCCGGCACGCGACTGCCCGACGAGGGTCAGGTATTTTTCTCCCTCGCCGACCGCGACAAGGTCGCCGGCCTGTCGCTCGCGCGCGAACTCTCGGCGCTCGGTTTTCGCCTCGCCGCCACCGTTGGCACGGCCGGGTTCCTCCGCTCGAACGACGTACGCGTCGACACCCTGGTCGGCAAAGTCGGTCTCGGCGACCTCGGGGTCGACGCGCTCAAGATGATCGCCGCCCGCGAGGTCCAGATGGTGGTCAACACGCCCTCGGGATCGTCCGCGCGCTCCGACGGCGCGGAGATCCGCGCGGCCTGTGTGGCCCACGGGGTGGCCTGCGTCACGACGCTCAGCGCGGGCTTCGCCGCGGCGAAGGGCATTGCCGACACCCGGGCGCACGGCTGGCGGGTGCGCTCGTTGCAAGAGCTCCACGCGTGAGGTCGCTCGCGACACGCGTCGGGGACGTGGCGCTGCGCTCGGCGGTGATGACCGCGTCGGGCACCGCCGGGTACGCCGACGAACTCTCTGACTACGGTGACCTCCACGAGCTCGGCGCGGTCGTCACGAAGTCCCTGGCCGCTTTCGCGTGGGAGGGGAACCCGCCGCCTCGCGTCGCCGCGTCGGGTGAACACATGCTCAACTCGGTCGGATTGGCGGGCCCCGGCGTGGCGGCGTGGCGTGAACACGATCTGCCACGCCTTCGCGCGACCGGCGCCAATGTCGTGGCGTCGATATGGGGAAGAACGGTTGCGGAGTTCGCCGAGGCGGCGACGCTCCTGGAAGGCGCCGACGTGGTGGCGCTGGAGGTGAATGCGAGTTGCCCGAACTTAGAAGGCCGGCGCGAGATCTTTGCGCACTCGCCGGCCGCAACCTACGACGTCGTCGCGGCGGCCCGCCAGGCCGGCGTGCCGGTGTGGGCGAAGTTGAGCCCCAATACCCCGTTGCTCGAAGAGGTCGCCGACGCGGCGCTGCGCGCGGGTGCGTCGGCGCTGGTGCTCGTCAACACCGTCTTGGGCCTCGTGATCGACGTGGAGGCGCGACGAGCGACGCTCGGCAACAAGGGCGGGGGCGTGAGCGGGCCGGGCATCTTGCCGGTCGCCCTGCGAGCGGTCTACGAGTGTCGTGCCGCGTTCGCGGACGCCGCAATCGTGGGGGTGGGCGGGGTGAGCAGTGGCGAGGACGCCGTCGCGATGCTGATGGCCGGGGCGAACGCCGTCGAGGTCGGTACCGCGACGTTCGCCGATCCCCGGGCGCCGTGGCGCATAGCGCGCGAGCTCGACGCCTGGATGCTCGCGCACGACGTCACAGGTATTGATGAGCTGATCGGAGTAGCCCATGGCTGAGAGTTTCGGACGTCGACTGCAAGAACGACTTCGCGAGCGAGGACCGCTGTGCGTGGGCGTCGATCCGTCCAGCGCACTGATCGACGCGTGGGGCCGCAGTGACAACGCCGAAGGGCTGGAGTTCTTCGCGCTCGCGGTCTTAGAAGCGGTGAGTGGCGTGGTCGCGGTGATCAAACCACAAGTGGCGTTCTTCGAGCGATTCGGCTCGGCCGGGTTCCGCGTACTCGAGCGCCTCATCCAAGAGGCCCACGACGCGGATCTCTTGGTCGTGGCGGACGCGAAGCGCGGCGATTTCTCCATTACCAACGAGGGCTACGCCCAGGCCTGGTTGCGCGACGCGTCACCGCTCGCGGTCGACGCGGTGACCGCGAGTCCCTACCTCGGCGTCGACGCGCTCGCCCCGCTCTTCGAGGCGGCGTGGATGAGCGGGCGTGGTGTGTTCGTCCTGGCCGCGACGTCGAACGAAGACGGTCGTGAACTGCAGCGTGCGCGCACGTCCGACGGAGGTCGCGTCGAGGACCTCGTGTTACGTACCGTGGCCGAACTCAACCACCGCGACACCGGACTTGGTTCCATCGGCGTTGTCCTCGGCGCCACGCGCGACGCTCCCGAGTTCGATCTCTCGACGCTCGCCGGCCCCTACCTCGTGCCGGGAGTGGGCGCCCAGGGCGCGGGAGCCCTGGACGTCGCTCGACTCTTTGAACGATGCGAAGAGGGCACGGTGTTAGTGAGCGTGTCGCGCGACATCTTGCGCGCGGGCCCCGAGCGACGGGGCCTCCACGACGCCACTCGGCGGTGGCGCGACGACTTATTGGCCGCCCTCTAGCACTCCCTAGACGCTGCGTTCGTTGGGGAGTAGTCTGACCTCGTGACCCCGACACCGCCCTCACTGTCACAGGAACAGCGGGTGGAGGCGTCACGTTTGGCGGTGGCGAATCGCCGTCGACGCGCCGAGGTGAAGCGACTGGTGAAGTCCGGCGAGTTGTCCTTAGAGGAACTCTTCACCCTCGCCGCGCACGAGGAGTGCGTGGCGCAGATGCGCGCCTACGACCTCATCAGCGCGCTGCCCGCCATCGGCGAGGTAAAGGCGGAGCGCATCATGAAGAGCGCCTCGATCGCCAAGACGCGCCGCATTCGCGGGCTCGGCCCCAAACAACGCGCCGAACTGTTTCGAGCTCTTGTTCGCTGATCCGCTGGTCGTCGTTTTTATCGGACCGGGCGGTGTGGGCAAGGGGACCCTGGCGCGTCGACTCGTTGAGGCGGACGGGCACCTCTGGTTGAGTCGGAGTTGGACGACGCGCGAACGGCGAGCGAGCGAGCAGGGCGATGAGTACCACTTCGTCGACCGCGCCACCTTCGAGCGGGCGATCGATGAGGACGCATTTCTCGAATGGGCCGAGTTCCACGGTCACCTCTACGGCACCCCGAAGGACGTTGCGCCCGAGGGCTGTGACGTGCTGCTCGAGATCGAGGTCCAAGGGGCCGAGCAGGTGCTGCAGCGGAACCCCAGCGCGGTCGTCTTTTTGATCCTGCCACCGTCCATGGAACGCCTCGAGGAGCGACTGCGCACCCGAGGCGACGATGACGTGCACGTCACCGATCGCCTGGAGAGTGCCCCCGCGGAGCTCGAAAAGGGCCGCGAACTGGCGTCGTTTGTGGTCGTGAACGACGAGGTGGAGCGAGCGAGTGAGGAAATTCTCTCTATACTGGGAGAACTCCGTCGGCACCGGCGCGAACCCTCCTCAAAGGACTAATTACTATGGCCGAACGCCCCACGCTGGTCGACCCGCCCATCGAGAACCTCTTAGGGAAGGTCGGCGACTCGAAATTCACCCTCGTGGCCGTCACGGCGATTCGCGCTCGCGAGATCAACGAGTACTACAACGGCCTCGGTTCGGGCCACGGCGCGCTGATTCCGCCGCAGGTGACGTCCCTCTCGAATAAGTCATTGTCGCTCGCGATGGAGGAACTCTACGAGGGCAAGCTCCTCTTCCACCGTCCCACCGTTGATGAGTTGGAGAACGAGCGGCTGCAGGCCGAGGCCGCGGAACAGGCACGCCAGGACGCCAACAGCGACCTGGACGCCTTCACCGATGCCCTCCGCGACGCCTAGTTCGTCAACTCCCTGCATCGTCTTAGGCGTTGCCGGCGGCATCGCCGCCTACAAATCGGTCGAACTTCTTCGCCTCCTGCGCGAGAAGGGCTACCACGTCGCGCCGATCCTCACCCCCGACGCCACGCGCTTCGTCGGCGCGGTCACGTTTTCCGCACTGGCCAGTGAACCAGCGCGAACCTCCCTCTACGGCGACCCGACGACGCCGATTCCCCACACCTCCTTGGGCCAGCGTGCCTCGGTGGTCGTGGTGGCGCCCGCGACCGCGCACCTGATCGCGCGCTACGCCGCGGGACTCGCCGACGACCTCTTGACCGCGACCTTGATGGCGACGCGCGCGCCGGTGTTGTTGTGTCCGGCGATGCACACCGAGATGTGGGAACAGCCCTCGGTGCAAGAGAATCTCGCGACGCTGCGACGACGCGGGGTTCTCGTCATGGAGCCCGAACGTGGCGTACTCGCGGGCGGCGACGAGGGCGTGGGTCGAATGCCCGAGCCCGCGCGCATCGCCGCCTTGATCGAGGCGATCGTCGACGGGTACCGCGGACCCTTCAGCGGCCGTCGCGTGCTCATCAGCGCGGGGGGCACCCGCGAGGCGATCGACCCCGTGCGGGTGCTCTCGAACCGGTCCTCGGGCCGACAGGGTTACGCGCTGGCGGAGGTCGCGGCGCGCCAGGGCGCGACCGTGACGTTGGTCTCGACGGTCGAACTACCCCTCAGCCTCGATACGGTGCGCGCCATCGACGTCGTCGCGGTCGAGAGCGCCGCGGAGATGCACGAGGCGATGATGAAACGTGCGGTGGACAGTGACGTGGTGATCATGGCCGCCGCCGTCGCGGACTTCACGGTGACGGCGTCGAGCGAGAAACTCAAGAAACGTGAAGGCGTACCCGAGTTGCGCTTCGCGCCCGCCCCCGACGTGCTGGCGGAGCTGGTCGCGCACCGTCACAACGGCCAGTTGATCGTCGGCTTCGCCGCCGAGACGACCAACGTCATGGCCAACGCGACGGCGAAGATGCGTGAGAAACGCGTTGACCTGCTGGTGGTCAACGACGTCGCCGCACCGGGCGCGGGTTTCGCGCACGAAACCAATGAAGTCGTCCTCCTCGACCGCGACGAAGTCGCCCAGCGAGTCTCGTTGCGCTCGAAAGAAGCGGTCGCGGTAGAGATCTTGGCTAGGGTGGCTGCAATGTTCGACGACGGCACTTCATGAGCGATCGCACCCTCTTTACCTCCGAATCGGTGACCGAAGGTCACCCCGACAAGATGGCTGACCAGGTCTCTGACGGGGTCCTCGACGCGATCCTCGCGCAAGACCCGATGGCGCGCGTGGCCTGTGAGACGTTGCTGACGACCGGCCTGTGCGTGGTCGCCGGTGAGATCACCACCAGTGCGGTCGTCGATATCGCGGCCGTGGCACGACGCACGATCCTCGAGATTGGCTACGACGACGGCGCGAAGGGTTACGACGGCAAGAACTGCGCCGTGCTGGTCTCGCTCGATCGTCAGAGCCCCGACATCGCCGGTGGTGTCGACGTCGCGCTCGAGCACCGCAGCGGCCTCGGCGGCGAGGACGAGTTGAACGCCTTGGGCGCGGGGGACCAGGGCATGATGTTCGGCTACGCGTGTAACGACAACGAGGACTTCATGCCGCTGCCGATCTGGTTGGCGCACCGCCTCTCCATGCGACTCTCCCAGGTGCGTCGTTCGGGCCAGGTGCCCTACCTGCGACCTGACGGCAAGACCCAAGTGACCATCGCCTACGAAGAGGGCCGCCCGGTCGCGGTCGAGACGGTGCTCGTCTCGACCCAGCACGAGGACGGTTACGACCACGAGACGATCCAACGCGACGTCCTCGAGCACGTGATTCGGCCCATGTTGCCGAGCGACCTCGACACCTCCTCGATGCGCGTGTTCGTCAACCCGTCGGGCAAGTTCGTCCTCGGTGGACCGCACGCCGACACCGGGCTGACGGGTCGCAAGATCATCGTCGACACCTACGGCGGCATGGCTCGCCACGGCGGTGGTGCCTTCTCGGGCAAAGACCCCTCCAAGGTCGATCGCTCCGCCGCCTACGCCGCGCGCTGGGTCGCCAAACACGTCGTCGCCTCGGGTGCCGCCGAGCGCTGTGAAGTCCAAGTCGCCTACGCGATCGGCGTCGCGCGACCGGTCTCGGTGCTGGTCGAGACCTTCGGCACCGAGAGGGTGGACCGCGCCAAGATCGCCAAAGCCGTCGACGCGCTCTTTGACCTACGCCCGGCGGCGATCATTCGCGACCTCGATCTGCGTCGCCCGATCTACCAGCGCACGGCGGCCTACGGCCACTTCGGCCGTACCGACCAGGGCTTCGCCTGGGAGCAGACGCCGCGCCTCGACGACCTTCGCCGGGAACTGTCGCTGACCTAGTGACCGCCCGCGCGGTTCGTATCATCACCGAGGTCGCCGCGGTCGATCGGCCGTTCGATTACTCGCTCGAAGAGACGACCGCGCACGTCGGGGTGGGCGACCGGGTCCGGGTGGACTTCAATCACCGTTCGGTGCGCGGGTGGGTGATTGAAGAGGCCACGCCCTCACCGGATCTCAAGCCCGTGAAGAAGTGGCTGGGCTACGGTCCGCCGCCGTCGTCACTGGCGTTCCTGCGCTGGGCCGCGGAGCGGTGGTACGGGTCGTGGAGCCGCTTCCTCCTCGCCGCGTCGCCGTCGCGCGTGGTGAGCGCGCTGCCACACGCGCCCGCCGCGGCGCCCCTCGCGGGCGACGTACGTGCGGCGGCGTGGACGGCGGCACCCGGGGTCTGGCAGCTCGCCCCCACGAACGATCCCCTGGCGTTGGTGCTCGGTGCCTACGAGACCACGCGCGAACTCGAGGGGTCGCTCCTCGTGCTCGTGCCCAACGAGCGCTGGGCCACGCGACTGGCCGGTCGACTCGAACAGCGTGGCCTCGCGGTGGCGACCGCGGAGCAGTGGGAGCGGGCCCGCGCGGGATGGCCGGTGGTGATCGGCGCGCGAGGGACGGCCCTCGCGCCGGTACCGCGGGTCGCCGGGGCCGTCGTCGTCGACGCCGACGATGAGTCGTACCGATCGGGCGCGTCGCCGACCTGGGAAGCGGTGGCGGCGTTGCGTGAACGCTGCGCCCGCGACGGTGCGCCGCTGTGGTTGACCTCGATGATCCCCTCGCCCTCCCTGCTCGACGGCGGCGCCTTCGCGACGATCGACGACCTCGCCGGAGGATGGCCTCGCGTCGAGGTCATCGATCGCCGACAGAGTGACCCGCACGAGGGCGTGTTGAGTCGCCGCGCCCTCGACGCGGCGCACCGCGCGCTCGAGGGGGATGACGCCGTGGCGGTGGTGGTGATCCACCAGCGACTTGGGAACGGACGGCTCTTCGCGTGCCAGTCGTGCGGTGAGCTGGCGCGCTGTGCGATCTGCCACCAAGCCGAGTTCGAGGTGGAGGGTCATCTCACCTGCGCTGACGCCCACGAGTCGAGGGCGTTCTTCTGTCGACACTGCGGTTCGACGAACTTAAAGCGTGTGCGCGCCGGCGTCACCACGGTGGCGCGTGACGTGAGTGCCCAACTGGGCAGTGGCGTGAGTGAACTCACGGCCGCGAGCGATGAGGCCGTTGGCCTCGAGCGCGTCGTCGTGGGCACCGAAGCGACGTGGCAGCGCGTGCGTCGCGCGGGCGTGGTGATCTTCGTCGACTTCGATCAGTACCTGCTCGCCCCGCGCGACGCCGCGCGCCGCGCCGCCATCACCGCCGTGGGTAAGGCCGGTCGACTCGTGGGCTCGCGACGCGACGCTCGCGGTCTCGTGATCCTCCAGACCCGTCGCGGCGACGACGCGGTCCTGCGAGCGATCGAAACCGCTCGTTTCGAATCGATCATTGAAGATGACGTCGCGACGGCGCGACTGCTGGGACTCGAACCCTTCGCGGCGAGTGCCGAAGTCACGGGCGAAGGGGCGGCGAACTTCGTCGCGGCGCTGAAGGACGCGTCGCTCACCGTCATCGAAACACCGACGGGTTTCTTGTTGCGCGCGAGGGACGTCGCGACGCTCACCAGTGCGTTGCGCGAAACGCCACGACCGAGCGAGAAGTTCCGCGTCGCGGTGCACTGAACGTCGAGGGACAATTGGGCCACGGTAACGTGGTTACGTGACGACGTTGCCCATTCGCACCTACGGCGACCCGGTGCTCAACACCCCCACCACCGAGGTCGAGGAGATCGACGGGAAGCTCGCCGCGTTAGTCGAGTCGATGATCCTCACTATGCACGAGGCCCCCGGTGTCGGCCTCGCCGCCAACCAGGTGGGGGTCCAGAAGCGACTCTTTGTCTACGACAAGGGCGAAGGACCCAGCGCCATCATCAACCCGATCATCGTCGAGACCTCGGGCGAATGGACCTACGAAGAGGGTTGTCTCTCGGTGCCCGGGCTCAGCTGGGAGATCGTGCGCGCCAATGAGGTGCACCTGAAGGGCTACGACTTAGCGGGTAACGAACTCGACATACAGACGAGTGAGTACGAGGGGCGAATCTTCCAACACGAGTGTGACCACTTAGACGGAGTCTTGTTGGTCGAGCGCTTGACCGATGAGCAGCGCCGCGAGGCGAAGCGCACCCTTCGCAAGCGACGCCTCACCTTCAACCGCGACGATCACGACGGACTCCGACAACTGCTCGGTGACTAGATGCGCCTCACGTTCCTCGGGACGCCCGAGGCGGCGGTACCGTCCCTCGACGCCTTAGTCGCGGCCGGTCACGACGTCGTGCTCGTCGTGACGCGACCGGACAAACGACGGGGTCGCGGCTCGGAGCTCTCACCAAGCCCCGTCAAGACGGCGGCGCGCGCGCACGGGCTTCGCGTGACGCACCGCCTCGCGGACGTCGAGACCTCCGGTGCCGAGCGTGGCGTGGTGGTCGCGTACGGCGCGATCATTCCCGCGTCGCTGCTTGCAGTCGTACCGATGCTCAACGTGCACTTTTCACTCCTCCCTCGGTGGCGCGGCGCGGCACCCGTGCAGCGCGCGATCCTCGCGGGTGACCTCGACACCGGTGTTTCGATCATCTCCTTAGAAGCGGCGCTCGACACGGGACCCGTGCACCTCGAACGACACGTGGCGATTGAGGAGAAGAGCGCCGCAGTGCTCATCGACGAACTCGCGCGTCTCGGCGCGGCGGCGCTGATCGAGGTGCTCGACACACCGGCGTTGTTGGCTCACCCCCGTGCCCAGACCGGCGAGGTGACCTACGCCGAGAAGATCACCAAAGAGACCCTGCATCTCTCGCCGTCACGCTCGGCGGAGGAGACCTTGCGCACGGTGCGACTCGGGGGGGCCTTCTGCTTCGTCGAGGGCTTGCGGGTGATGGTGCTCGGTGCGCGTGCGTCAGTCGCCGTGGTAGCTGCCGGTGTCGTGACGTCCCTCGACGGTGAGGTGGTGCTCGGCACCGCGGAGGGGACCGTGGCGCTTGACTCGGTGCGACCGGAAGGTTCCCAGACCATGGCGGCGTCAGCGTGGTGGCGGGGACGCTACGGCGCGGGCACGCGCATCCAATGGTCCTGACGATGCGCGGACCTAGGCTGATCGGGTGACGGTCATCGACGCGGGCCCGGCGGGCGAGTTTCGTCTTGCGCCGTCGATTCTTTCGGCCGACTTCGGCAACCTCGGCCACGACGTCGCCCTCATCGACGCCGAGACCGACTGGCTGCACGTTGACGTCATGGACGGTCACTTCGTGCCGAACGTCTCGCTCGGTCCGCCGGTGGTGGCGTCGCTTCGCCGCTACAGCTCGCGATTCTTCGACTGCCACCTCATGATGAGCGAGCCGGGTCGATATCTAGAAGCCTTCGCTCGTTCGGGCGCGAATGGCTGCACGGTCCACGTCGAAGTCGGCGGCACGGCTGGCTTGATCGAGGAGGCCCACGCGCTCGGGCTTCGCGTCGGGCTCGCCGCGAATCCCGACACGCCCTTTCACGCGGTGGCGCCCTTCCTCGGCGACATCGATCTGTTGTTGTTGATGACCGTCTTTCCCGGCTTCGGTGGGCAGTCCTTCATGGCCGAGGTGATGGAGAAGGTGGAAGAAGCGCGTCGTGAAATCGACCGCAACGCTCTATTGGTCGACCTCGAAGTCGATGGTGGCATCGACGTCGCCACCGCGCCGATTGCCGTGCGCGCGGGAGCCAACGTCTTAGTCGCGGGTTCGGCCATCTTCGCGCGCCAGGACCCCCTCGCCGCGGCCGCGACGTTGCGCGCGGCGGCCTTGAGCGTGGTGTCATGAAGTTCTCCCTCCAAGAACTGATGTCCATGGCCATGGACGAAGGTGAGAAGGCTCGCTTCCACGCGCCACCAAATCCGTGGGTCGGGGCGCTGCTCGTCAACGACCGCGGCGTCATCGTGGGCGAGGGTCACACCCAAGCACCGGGTGAGTCGCACGCGGAAGTCGAAGCGTTGCGACGAGCGGGCGACGCCGCGCGTGGGGCCACGATGATCGTCACCCTCGAGCCGTGTTCGCACGTGGGTCGAACCGGTCCCTGCGCGGAGGCGATCATCGAAGCCGGCGTGGCGCGCGTGATCGTCGGGACCATCGATCCTGACCCGCGCGTGTCGGGTCAAGGGATCGCGCTGCTCAAGGCGTCGGGCGTCGACGTCGAGGTGGGCGTTGAAGAGGCGGCGGTTCGCGCCCAACTCGCGCCCTACATCTGGCACCGAGTGACGACCCGTCCGTACGTGGTGGTGAAGATCGCGAGCACGATCGACGGCGTCGTGGCGATGGCCGACGGCACCAGTCAGTGGATCACCGGTCCCGCCGCGCGTCGCGACGCGCACGTCCTGCGCGCCCAGAGCCAGGCGATCCTCGTGGGGGCTAACACGGTGCGCCTCGATAACCCCGAACTCACGGCGCGACTCGACGACATTGTCCTAGAGCCCCTGCGGGTGGTGCTCGGGCGCGCGCCCGAGGGCGCGAGGGTTCGCCCGTGCCTGGAGCTCACGGGTGACCTCGGGCACGTGCTCGACGAACTGGGCCACCACGACGTACTCCAAGTGCTCATCGAGGGTGGACCGACGACCACCAGCGCATTCCTAGAAGCGGGACTGGTGAACCACATTGTCTGGTACCAAGCGGCCGCCTTCGCCGGCGCCCAGGGCACCCTGGCGGCACTGGCCGGCCTTTCCACCCCTACGATGGAAGCCCTGCGACGAGGTCGGATCGTCGACGTGCGTCGCGTGGGTGAAGATATTCGCATTGACGTGGAGGTCTAATGGCGCTATCGACGATCGAAGAGGCAATCGCTCAGATCCGCAGCGGCGGGATGGTGGTGGTGGTCGACGACGAGGACCGCGAGAACGAGGGCGACCTGATCATGGCCGCTCAGGACGTCACGCCCGAGGCGATGGCGTTCTTCCTCGAGTACACCTCGGGCATCTTCTGCGTGCCCTTAGAGAGCCAGCGGGCCGACGAGTTGGACCTGCCCTTGATGGTGGTAGCGAACACCGAGGCCCAACGAACGGCCTTCACGGTCTCGGTCGACTATCGCCACGACACCACGACCGGCATCTCCGCGCACGACCGCGCGGCGACGGTACGCGCACTGATCGAACCGACGACGCGGGCGAATGACCTCAATCGTCCCGGCCACATCTTTCCCCTTCGGTACCGCGAGGGTGGGGTCCTCAAGCGCGCCGGCCACACCGAGGCGACCGTCGACCTCTGTCGCCTGGCCGGGAAGTTCCCCGCCGGCGTGCTCTGTGAGGTCGTGACGAAGGACAAATCCGACATGGCGCGCCTGCCGGAGTTAGAGGAGTTCGCTCAACGTCACGAACTGCCCATCGTGACCATCGCGGATCTGATCCGTTACCGGCGTCGCCACGAGAAGTTGGTCAAGCGAGTGGCCGAGGCGTCGCTGCCCACCGAGTTCGGTACGTTCCACGCCTACGTCTTTGAGAGCGTGCTCGATAGCGAGCAGCACATGGCGCTCGTCTACGGCGACATCGAGAACGTGCCCAACGTGTTGGTGCGGGTGCACTCGGAGTGCCTGACCGGTGACGCCCTCGGGTCGTTGCGCTGTGACTGTGGACCACAGTTGCGCACCGCGCTCGCGAAGATCGCCGCCGAAGGCGCGGGCATCGTCGTGTACCTGCGCGGTCACGAGGGACGCGGCATCGGTCTCGGTCACAAGATTCGCGCCTACGCGCTCCAAGAAGAGGGCCACGACACGGTCGACGCGAATCTGGAGCAAGGCCTGCCGGTCGATTCGCGAGAGTACGGTATCGGCGCGCAGATCCTCGTGGACTTGGGGGTCACCTCGATGCGCCTGATGACCAACAACCCCATCAAGTACGGCGGACTCGAGGGCTTCGGCCTCAACATCGTCGAGCGTGTTCCCTTAGAGAGTCGACCGACGTCGTTCAACATCGAATACCTGCGCACCAAGCGCGAACGAATGGGCCACCTCCTCGAGGGACTCGATGACCTCGACTAAGGACACGGCCTTCGATCCCGCGATGCTCGACGGTCTGCGCGGTCGAGCCGGAGAGTCGCTCGAGCCGATGGCGGTCGGAAGGGGACTTCGTATAGCGGTGGTCTGTGCACGATTTAACGGTGCGATCACGCTTCGTCTCCTGGAAGGAGCCCTCGAGGCGCTCGAGACCGCGGGGGTCGACCGTGGGGACATCTCGGTGGGCTGGGTACCGGGCGCCTTCGAGATTCCGCTGCTGGCTTTGGCCTACGCCGACGCCGAGCGACCCTACGACGCCGTGATCACCCTCGGCGCAGTCATTCGCGGCGACACCGGGCACTACGAACTCGTCGCGGGCGAGTGCGCGCGCGGCGTCCAGGACGTACAACTCTCGACGCGGGTGCCCGTGATCTTTGGGGTACTGACGACGAACACGATCGACCAGGCGCTCGAACGCTCAATGAGCGATGAGACCAACAAGGGACGCGAGGCCGCCGAGAGCGCCTTGGCGATGATCAGCGTCTTAGAACAAGGTTCGGTCGCGTCGGCGTGAACGTGTTCGGGGTCGTCGAGACCTTCGACGGACGTCGCGGTGACGGGTCCATTCGTAGCGAAGAGGGCGAGCGGTTCTACTTCCACTGCGTGGCCATTGCTGATGGGTCGCGCGACATCGAAGTTGGTGCGCGAGTGCGTGCGCGTCGCCACACGGGTCTTCGCGGACGCGACGACCTGATGGCGATTGAAAAACTCTTCTAGTCGCGCGGGTTGCCTAGGTGGAGCGAACGGGCGGGGCGCCCAAGGTGGTGAGTGCGGCGCTGCGCGCCGAGGCGGCTTGGATGGTGGCGGCGGTGAAGGCCTGTAGCGCGGCGCTGCGCTGCGCGGAGGTGGTGGCGATGGAGAGCGACTGTAAGTAGTTCGCGCGCGCCGTGGTCACGGCAGATTGGAAGGCGAGTTGGATGGCGTAGCGCGATTCCCGGTACGCAATCACCTCTTGGTGGTACGTGCGCGAACTCGAGGTCTTGGACCTGTCGGAGCCAGCGGACGCGGCGAGCGGTGTGGCGAGAAACAGTCCCGCGACCATAGCGACCGCCACGATACTGCGCCCCGATAACTTCTTCATGTCCCCCAGAATACTGGTCGGTTTTCAAGGAAGTCTGTGAGCGCGCTGTTGAATTCTTGTGAAAGTCTAAATTTCGGCCTGACTCGAGTCCCCGGCCCTACCCAGTACGCTCGGCCTATGGCGGTTCGCTGGTGACGACAATCCTTATCGTGGACGACGAACCGGGTGTTCGCGACCTCTTACAAGACGCTCTGAGTAACGCCGGCTACGTGGTGCGCTGTGCGGCCAACGGGGCCGACGGCCTCGATCAGCTGCGCCGCGGCAGCGCGGACCTGTGCGTGGTCGATATCAACATGCCCACCATGAACGGATTCGAGTTCTTGGAGAAACTGAGGGTGCACGACACCAAGACGCCGGTGTTGATGCTCACCGCGCGAGATTCGAGCGCCGACGTCGAGCACGGGCTTCGCGTGGGGGCGGACGACTACGTGCGCAAGCCCTTCAGTCTCGAAGAGCTGCTGCTGCGCGTGGCGGCGATCTTGCGCCGCACGGGCCTCGAAGAGAGCGACGAGCACGTCTATAACTGTGGCCCGCTCACGATGAACGTCGACCGCCACGAGGTCAGTGTCGGTGGCGAGGCGGTCGACCTCTCGGCGACGGAGTTCCGCCTTTTAGAAGTACTGCTCGAGCGTCAAGACCGCGTGGTCACGCGCGAGCAGCTGCTGCGCGAGGTGTGGAACATCGACTTCGACTCTGAGACCTCGGTGCTCGACACGTACATCTCCTACGTCCGTCGCAAGATTCATCGCGACGACTTCGCCCCCATTACCACCATTCGTGGCGTGGGCTTTAAGTTGGTGGACCAGGCCGCTCACCTGTGAGGATTGCGACACGCCTCACCCTCCTCTTCGTCGCACTCTCGCTCCTTATTGCCTTCACCATTGGATGGTTCGCCGTCGCGATGAGCTCGCGGGCGCAGTACGCGACACTCAACAGTTCGATCAACTCGGTCGTCGATAGCGGACTCTCCAAGCCCGACACCGCACTCTCGAACGCGCTCTACGTCATCCAGCGCGACCAGTATGACTTGACCCTCGACGTGGTGTTCCCCTCGGGCGAGATCACCCAGGTCTCCTCGCCCGCCGCCGACGCCCTCCGTCGACACCCCACGCAAGCCGACGTCAAGGCGTCGCTACGCTCGGTGACCCAGGTGGGCGACCTGCCGGGCTACGAGATCCGATCACTCAACATCGGCGGTGGGGACTACCTGGTCGTCGCGGGATCGACGTCGAGCATCGAAAAGCAGAACGAACACCTCGCCTTGTTGGTCGCGCTGGCGGCGGTCGTCATCGCGTTGGTCGGCTTGGCGCTGGCGCGCGAGGTCATGCGTCGAGACCTGCGTTCGATGGAGCGCCTGATCGATTACGCCGGAGACGTGGCGAGCGGGGATGAGGCCGGACCGGTGCCGCCGAGTGAGGGGAGCCGCGACCTCCAAGAACTGCGCGGCGCGCTGGTCGTCATGGTCGAGGCGCTGCAGGAACGCATCGACGTCGAAGCCAAGAACTCTCGCGCGATGCAGCAGTTCATCGACGACGCGTCGCACGAACTGCGCACGCCGCTCACCGTCGTCAAGGGGTACAACGACCTCCTCGCCAGTGGTCAAGCGAGTCCCGAGCAACAGACCCGCGCCGTCTCGCGCGTACAGCGTGAAGTGGAGCGCATGGAGGCGTTGGTGCGCGACCTCTTGCTGCTCGCCGAAGTTCGTGAGGCGCCCCGCCACGACGAGCACCAGGTCAACGTGAGTGACCTGGTGAGTGCGCGAGTACACGACTTCGTCCTCGAACACCCCGAACGCCCGCTCACTCGAGAGATCCAGCCCGGGGTGACGATGCCCGCGCGAGCGGACTACGTTGACCGACTCACTGGCAACGCCCTGACCAACGTCTTGCGTCACACGCCCGATGACGCGCCGGTTCGCGTCACGTTGCACGCCGATCAGGACACCGTCACCCTCGTGATCGAAGACGGCGGACCGGGACTGCCGATCTACGGTGTGCGACCACAGCGATTCCAGCGTTTTGACGACTCACGCTCGCGAGAGACCGGCGGATCGGGCCTCGGCATGAGCATCATGGCCGACGTCGCGGAATCCCTGGGCGGTTCCATGACCACCGAAGCGAGCTCACTCGGTGGTCTACGGCTGCGATTCTCGTTGCCGCTGCGGGTGGCGTCCTCGCTCTAGGGGGTTCCCGCACTGGCGGCGCGCACGTAGGCCTGTTGCATCTCGGCGAGCGCGTTGCGGTAGAGCGCAACGTGTTCACCCAAGCGCTCGCCGCCGGCATTCAGCATGGCCGACACGGTATCGATGACCAGTTGCGCGGCCGCGAGGTCGGGCGTCGCTTCACCCAGACGCAGGGCGGCCACTTGGAGCAACACGAAGAGGTGATTACCGAGGATCGTTTCGACCGGCGTTGAGTGGAGATACGCGATCTCTTCGGTCTCATCGAAGGTCGGCGGGTCGCTCTCACTCACGCGAACCAAGGTAGCGGCTCGCGAGCGACCTACGACGCACCGGACCCGCCGGGCGCACCGGACCCGCTCGGAGGTGGGCCCGGGAACGATCCGGTGCCACCGGGGGAGCGATACGGGTGGCCGTAACCACCGGGGAAGTGACCGCCCGGGCCACCAACGCCGGGAAAGCCACCGGCCGCGCCGGCGCCGGCCATTGCGTAAAAGGAGAAGAGTGCCGCCACCACGAGGGCGCCGATCACGCCCCAACTCAACACCGCATGCAGACGGACAAACAGCCACGCCGCGAGCAGGGCGATGAGACCGATCGCGGGGAGATAGAAACGAATGAGGTGCACGGTGACACCGCCGCCACCACCGCCACCACCGCCACCACCGGGTCCACCGCCCCCAATGTCCGCGGTCCAGGTGTAGGTGAAGTACAAGAGCCACATCCCGAGCCACCCGGCGAGCAGCACCACCGCGACCGCGAGGTCGCGATGCCCCTTCGAGCGCGGGACCGTCGAGGCGCGCCGCGTGCGCAGCCAGTTGACCAGGATCGCCACCACCGCGACGATGGCGAGCAGGTAGAGCGGCAGCGACCGGGCGAGTTGAGAGGGCATGAGTCGAAGGTTGGGCCAAAAGGCGGAAAGCGAGAACGTGATCTCCCCGGCCGAATAGCCCGTCGAGGTGGCGTGACCGTAGGCCCAG